>Ga0066256_1001563_pt1 | contig 30764 bp, 28 predicted proteins | sample ThiBio_1000_biof_FD_87107 | JGI IMG/M metagenome (GOLD analysis project Ga0066256, IMG submission 87107) | Wastewater bioreactor microbial communities from Cape Town, South Africa - Thiocy_expt_1000_biof (version 2) | ecosystem: Engineered > Bioreactor > Thiocyanate-remediating >... | reverse complement strand
GGAGGTCATCCCCCTGCCGCCGCTCCGCCACCGCGAGGGCGACGTCGCGGTGCTGGCGGAATACTACGGCCGCCGCATGGCGAGCGAGCTCGGCTGGGAGGGCTGGCCGGGCTTCGCGCCCCCGGCCCTGGCCGCGCTGGAGGTCCATGCCTGGCCCGGCAACGTGCGCGAGCTGCGCAACGTCGTCGAACGCGCGGTCTATCGTTGGGACGACTGGGACTGCCCGATCGGCGAGATCGTCTTCGATCCTTTCGACTCGCCCTGGCAGCCGGCGGAGGTCAGCGCGGAGGCGGCCGTTCCTCTGGCCCCTGCATCCGCACCCGACCATTCCGCCGTCACCGACCTGCGCGCCGCGATCGATGCCCACGAGAAGGCGATCGTCGAACATCACCTCGCCCGCCAGCGCTTCAACCAGCGCCGCACCGCCCAGGCCCTCGGGCTGAGCTACGACCAGTTGCGGCACTGCCTGAGGAAGCACGGGCTGCTGGACCGGGCCTAGCCTCCATCGCCGTTTCGCCGGGGACCGGGGTTGGACGCGCGACGGCCTATCGTGGCGTTTCGGGCATGTTTCCCCGACGCGGGAAACGCCTATCCTGCGCCGGGAGATCGGCTCCGCACCCGGCGAGTCGCGAAAGGACAGGATATGGCAGACGCAAAAGGCAGCACCGTCATCAAGGCCCGGGCGGACGACGCCAAGCGCTATTGGCTGGAAGAGGGGCGCAAGGGCCCCGGCTTCATCCGCGAGGTCGATTTCGCACATGAGACGCGGGGCGTCGATCCGCTGTTCGCGGGGATCAAGATCGTCGACTGCGACACCCATTTCACCGAGCCTGCGGACCTGTGGACCGCCAATGCCCCGGCCGGCATGAAGGACAAGATGCCGCACGTCCGCCGAGTCGACGGGGCGGACCAGTGGTTCGTCGGCGACCGGCACTTCGGCTCGCTCGGCGGCAACGTCATCGCGCGGAACCGCAACAAGCTGCTCGGCAAGCTCGCCTTCCAGACCTACGACGAGATCGATCCCGGCTCCTACCAGGTCAACGCCCGGCTGGAGGCGATGGACGCGATGGGCGTCTGGGCCCAGGTCTGCTTCCAGAACGGCGGCGTGACGCAAGCAGGGTCGCTGGTCGCGCTCGACGACGAGCCGCTGGCGATCGCCATCACCCAGATCTACAACGACGCCTGCGCCGACCGGATGAAGATGTCCGGCGGCCGGATCAATGGCATGGGCACGCTGCCCTATTGGGACAAGGGCCTGATGGACGCCGAGATGCGCCGCCTGGTCGACCTCGGCGTCAAGGGCGTGGTCCTGCCCGACCGGCCCGAGCGCCTGTCCGAGGGCTATATCGGGGCTGACGGCAACATCTCGCCGTTCTGGGAAGACGTCTTCCAGATCTGCAACGACACCGGCCTGCCGATCAACTTCCACCTCAACGCTTCGCTCGATGCGGAAAGCGCGATGTGGGACAACCTCGGCTTCGACCAGCGCCTGCCGATCTCGGCGCTGATCCACCATGTCGGCTGCGCCGCGACCATGTCGAACTTCATGGTCACGGGCATCCTCGACCGCTTCACCGAGCTCAAGATCGGCCTGATCGAGAGCGGGATCGGCTGGGTGCCGTTCTGGCTGGAGGCGATGGAGCACCAACTCGACGAGTTCCGCACCCGCGAGAGCCGCGGGATCAAGCTGCGGCCCAAGGAATACTTCAGGAAGCACTTCTGGGTCAGCTTCTGGTTCGAGGACTATGCGCCCCGGCACATGCTGGAGGAGATCGGCTTCGACCGGGTGATGTTCGAGACCGACTATCCGCACCCGACCTCGCTCTATCCGGGGGTGCAGGACAAGCTGGTCAAGGTCCTCGGGGACTACGACTTCGCGACCCGCAAGCAGGTCCTCCAGGACAACGCCTTCGCCCTCTACAACCTCGAGTTCTGAGATGGCCGGACCGCTGGCGGGAGTCCGCATCCTCGAGCTGGCCTCGCACGTCTTCGTGCCGATCGGCGGCGCGGTGCTGACCGAATGGGGCGCCGAGGTCATCAAGGTCGAGCACCCGGTGACGGGCGATCCCTATCGGGGCCTCGTCACCGCCGGCCTGCGCAAGCTGGCCGACGGGATCGACGCGAGCTTCCAGTACACCAACCGCGGCAAGCAGTCGGTCTCGATCGACCTCAAGACGGCGGAGGGACGGGAGTTGGTCTATCGCCTGGCGCGGGAATGCGACGTGCTCCTGACCAACTACCGGCCCGACGCGCGCCGCCGCCTGGCGATCGAGCCCGAGCATATCCGCGCCCACAATCCGGACATCATCTACGTGCGCGGCACGGGCTACGGGTCCAGGGGGCCGGACGCCCAGCGCGGCGGCTACGACGCGGCGGCCTATTGGTCGCGCGCCGGGTTCGGGGCGGCCTTCACTCCGCCGGACGCCGACTATCCGGTCATGCAGCGCCCGGCCTTCGGCGACGTGGTCGGCGGGCTGACCATCGCCGGGGCCATCGCCGCGGCCCTCTACAAGCGGGCGACGACCGGCGAGACATCGATCGTCGACGTCAGCCTGATGGGCGTCGGCATGTGGCAGCTCCAGCCCGACATCACCCACGCCAAGCTCAACCAGGGCGCGCCGCCGCCGCAGTATGACCGCAAGGCCACCTGGAACCCGCTCTCGGGCACCTACCGCACTCGCGACCGGCGGTTCATCATCCTGGTGATGCTCGACGCCGACAAGTACTGGGCGGACTTCTGCGAGGTCACCGGCCGGCCCGAGCTGATCGACGATCCGCGCTTCGTCGACATGGCCGCGCGCAAGGAGAATTCGCGGGCCTGCATCGAGATCCTCGATGCCGAGTTCGCCAGGCGCGACTATGCCGAATGGTGCGAAGTCCTGGCCCGGGCGAAGGGCGTGTGGTCCTCGTTCCAGACCCCGCTGGAGGTCCACAGCGATCCCCAGGTCCTGGCCAACGGCTACCTGGCCGACGTCGAGATGGTCAACGGCAAGCCGCTGACCCTCGTCACCTCGCCCGCCCAGTTCGACGAGTCGCCCAACATGCCGACCCGCGCGCCCGAGCACGGCGAGCACACCGAAAGCGCGCTGCTCGCGCTCGGGCTGGACTGGGACGAGATCGCCCGGCTGAAGGATGCCGGGGCGATCGGGTGAGGCGGCGGCGTACTCGGGTCTCGATCCCCCTCCTCTGACGAGGCGTTCCGCGGTTTGCAAATCAGACCGAGCGGACGTTCCCACCCGTTCGTCGCCCCGGACTTGATCCGGGGCCCCGCTTTCCTTTTCCAGCGTCGCGCAGGAAGAAGCGGGGCCCCGGATCAAGTCCGGGGCGACGAGGTTGGGACGGCATTCGCTTCCACCCCATCCGAGTCATTCGGCCGCCGTGTTTGCAAACTACAGAAGCGTCTCGTCAGAGGAGGGGAGCCGTTCGGCCTCACCCGACCATGTAGAGCCCCGCGTCGACGTTGATCGACTGCCCGGTGATCGTTCGGGCATCGTCAGAGGCGAGGAACAGGGCGGCCTTGGCGACGTCCTCGGCGGTCGAGATCTTGGCTTTGAGCGGGACGTTGGAGAACCAGGCGTCGCGGCGCTCCTCGACCGTGATGCCTTCCTCGGCGGCGGTGCGCTCCAGCCAGTCGGCCATGAGCTGGGTCTCGATCGCGCCGGGCACCAGGCAGTTGCAGCGGATGTCGTAGGGGCCGACCTCGGTGGCGATGACCTTGGTCAGGATGCGCAGGCTGCCCTTGGCCGCGCTGTAGTGGCTCTTGCGCGGCAGGCCGTTCCACCCCGCGACCGAGGAGAAGTTGACGATCGAGCCGGTCTTGCGCGCCATCATCGAGCGGCGCAGCACCTCGCGGCTGCACAGCATGGCCGCGGTCACGTCGACGGCGAAGGTCGCGTTCCAGTTCTCCAGCGTCTGCTCCCAGATGTAGAGGTCCTGGCCGGGCACGGCGGCGTTGTTGAGCAGCACGTCGACCTGGCCCCAGCGCTCCATCGCGACGTCGACCATGGCCGCCACGTCGGCCTCGGCGGTGACGTCGCAGCGCACCGCGACCGCGCTCTCGCCGATCGCCGCCGCCTCGGCCTCGACCAGCTCGATCCGCCGCGCGGCCATCAGCACCCGGGCGCCCTCGTCGACCAGCATCCGCGACATCACCGGGCCGAGGCCGGTGCTGGCGCCGGTGACGATGACGACCTTGTTCTCGAAACGACCCTTGCCCATCCGCGCCTTGCCTCTTTCCCGAAAATCCCCGCGCTCGCGGCGCGGAACGGGCGATCATATTGCCTCGCGGCGAGAGGGCAACCGGGGGCGGGCGGCGCCCCGGAACGGCGCCTCCCTTTCCCGGAAAAATGCATGATGCCAAAATATTGGCTTGCCCGGCGCGGCCGGGTCGCGTTAGCCTGCGGCGCATCGAGCCCGGACGATCGGGCCAAAGAACGATTGGGGATGTGCCAGTCTCCGGCTCGTGCGGGGCCACGGCTGCAAGCCCGTGCTGGAGATGCTTGCGCCCGGGTCCGGTTGCGGCCGGGCCGTGTAAAGAAGGAAACGATTGCGGGGTGGCGCCCTTGCCTGGCGTGACGTCGACGATTGCTTGTTTTCGCGCGACGGCGGGGAATCTTGCCCAAGCTGCGGCCGGGGGGAATTTTGCGGGGTGCCAGCATGGGCTTGGTAAGGCTTGGGCCTGTTCGTAGGGGTTGGCTGGTATGCCCCAGATAGAGAACAAGATTCTGGCAAACCGCCTGCGGTCGATCGCCGCGGAGCTGGTCGGCCTGTCCAAGAGCGTCGACAACGACGGGCTGGCCTTCGCGCCCGGGCCTTTCACGCCGGAGAGCGCCGAAGCCGGGGAGCGGCACGAGGCCAGCGACCTGGAACTGGCCGCCTATGCGGAGAACCTCTACCAGGTCCGCCGCCGCCGCAACCGCTATTTCCCCGAGCATCTCTTCGCCGAGCCGGCCTGGGACATCCTGCTCGACCTGTTCGTGAACGGGGTCCGCAACCGCGCGATCTCGATCACCAGCGCCTGCATCGCCGGCGGCATCCCCGCGACCACCGGCCTGCGCTGGCTCGGCGTGCTGGAGCGCGAGGGCCTGCTCGTCCGCGAGGTCTCCGCCGACGACGCGCGCGTCACCTGGGTCCGGCTGTCGGACGAGGGCATGAACGCCATGCGCAGCTATATCGGCGAATTCTGCGGGGCCGCGGCCCCCGGGCCGGAGAGCGAGGAGAGCAAGGCGGCCGCGCTGACCGAGTGACGGCGCCGCTTCGGGGCGGGCGCCAGCCGCCGCCCGAGCGGGAAGCGGTTTCCCTCGACCCGGCTCCTCCCGCCTGCTTATAGGCACTGCCCGAATCGGCGGCCGGCGGCCGGGATCGCGCGGGCGGGCGAGCGGGGAAGGGCTCGCCGGACGAGGATGGGGTAAGGACATGCAGGGGATTGCCGAAAGCGGCAGGCAGGGGCCTGGCGCCAGCATGAGCGATGACGCGGCGCGCGCGGACGACCTGCTCCGGGAGGCGATCGCCATCCTGGACGCGGGCGGGTTGGACTGCGCCGCCGCCTATGCCGCCATGGCGCGCGAGGCACTGGCCGAGGCGACGGGCTTCCCCGGCGCAGTGGATTGAGCGTCCGCCACCCTCCGCCTGCCGCCTCAGCCCGTTGCCGCGCGCAACGCAGTAAACGGGTTGTTAAACCTAAATCGTTATCCCCCGTTCAGCATGACGCCGGGCAGGAAAGCTGTCCCCGGCGGTTCTGACAGGGGAAACGAAGGATGGACGCGGCACAGGACGGGAAAGTCACGCCGATCAGCGCAGCGCGGCCGGAGCCGGCCGCGATCAGGCATCGCGGGGCGGAGCGCTTCACGCTCATGCTGCGCGTGGCGAAGCTCGTTTCCAGCCACGGCGAATATCCCTGCGTGATCCGCGACGTCTCGGCGACCGGGGTGCGCATCCGCCTGTTCCACCCGATGCCCGCCGAAAGCCGCCTGGCGCTGATGCTCGGCAACGGCGAATGCTATTTCATCGAGAACGTCTGGGAGCATGAGTGCGAGGCGGGCTTCCGCTTCTCCGCCCCGATCGACGTGACCGCCTTCATGACCGAGACCAGCAGCCATCCCAAGCGCCAGGTCCGCCTCGCGCTCGACCTGCCGGCGACGCTCTCGGTCCGCGAGTTCGCCAGCCCGGTGCTGATCCGCGATCTCTCGCAGCAGGGGGCCAAGCTCGAATCCGAACGGCCGCTCGCCGTCGACCAGCACTTCCGCCTCAAGGCCCACCACCTGCCCGAGATCTTCGCCTCGGTGCGGTGGAAGAGGGGCTCGACCTACGGCGTCGTGTTCCAGCAGAGCTTCCGCCTCGACGACCTCGCTAGGCTCGTCTGGACGCTGCGCGAGCCGGCCGAGCGCATCGCCGCGATCCGCCTGCGCGAGGCTGCCGCCGCGCTGCCGCACGCGGCCAGCCTGCGCGCCGGATAACCGCCGGATAACCTATCGACCGGGACCTCGCCCGACCAGACCTCGCTCCCCCAGACATAGACCCCATCGCCACGCCAGGGATCACCATGACGCAGCCGCATCTCGCATCCGTTCCGCCTTCTTCCCGCCTGATGAGCTGGCTGGGCTTCCGCAGCGGCGACAGGCCCCAGGCGGAGGCGATCAGGGCGCCCGTGGCCGGGTCGGCCCTCGCCATGCGCGAGGAGGCCCGCCACCGCCTGCTCGGGATGATCAGCCAGTTCGTCATCGACCACGGGCTGGAGGTCTCGGGCGCGAACCTCACCGCGGTCCACGGCGCGCTCTCGGGGATCGACCACAAGCTGGCCATGGCGATCGACGCCCGGCTGAAGGCGCAAGAGCCGATCACCCAGGAATGGTTCGACGAGGTCACGGGCGGCGACGCCTATGCCAACTACCGTGCCGAGCTGGATACCCTGCTCAACAAGCTGGAGACCGGCATCACCAGCTTCACCAAGACCACCCAGGAGACCCAGAGCGTCACCGGCGACTACCGCGCCGCGCTGGAGCACCACGTCCAGGCGCTCAAGAACCCGGAGGAGGGCGTGCTGCTCGGCCTGGCCGACCTCGCCAAGGCGATGCTCGAGCGCACCCGCCAGATCGAGAGCGACGTGCGCCGCAACGAGAACGAGGCCAAGTCGCTGCGCAAGAGCCTGGCCAAGGCCCGCCGCGACGCCGACATCGACCACCTGACCGGCCTGCCCAACCGCCGCGCCTTCGAGGCGCTGCTGGAGAAGCACTATGCTGAGGCCAGGGAGGGGGGCGAGCCGCTGTCGGTCGCCTTCTGCGACATCGACCACTTCAAGCGGGTCAACGACACCCACGGCCACGACACCGGCGACCGCGTGATCAAGGCGATCGGCGAGGCCCTGGCCAACATCTCCGGCCAGAACTGCCACGTCGCCCGCCACGGCGGCGAGGAATTCGTCATGCTGTTCCGCGGCAAGACCACCGACCAGGCGCTCGTCGCGCTCGACAACGCGCGCGAGGCCATGTCCAAGCGCCGCTTCGTCAACCGCGAGAACGAGCAGGCGATCGGCATCGTCACCTTCTCCGGCGGCCTCGCCGACGTCTTCGCCTTCCCCAATTCGCGCACCGCGCTGAAGGCGGCGGACGGGGCGCTCTACAAGGCCAAGGAAGCCGGCCGGAACCGGATCTGCGTGGCGGAGAACGACCCCAATCTCTCGGTGAGCTGAGCGGGAAGGAGAGCGGGCCGGCGCCGCACCGTCAGCGGACAAGACTCTCCGCCAGCACCAGCTCCGCGCCCTGCTCGGCGATCATCATCCCCGGGGCATTGGTGTTGCCCGAGGTGATGGTCGGCATGACCGAGGCGTCGATCACGCGCAGCGCCGCGACGCCCTTCACCCGCAACGCGGGATCGACCACCGCGCCCATCGCCGCCGTGCCGGCGGGGTGGAAGATGGTCGTGCCGATGTCGCCCACGGCGCTCGCCAGGTCGGCCTCGGGGCCGGGGCGCACCTCCTCGGGGCGATAGGGCGCGAGCGCCGGCTGGGCGACGATCCGCCGCGTGATCCGCACCGCCTCGACCGCGACGCGGCGGTCCTCCTCGGTGGCGAGGTAGTTCGGCCGGATCGTCGGCGGCGCGGCGGGATCGGCGCTTGCCACGGCCACCCGGCCGCGGCTCTGCGGGCGCAGGTTGCAGACGCTGGCGGTGAAGGCCGGAAAGGGATCGAGCGCGCCGCCGAAGGCTTCCAGGCTGAGCGGCTGGACGTGGTATTCGAGGTCGGGCGTCGCCAGCCGCGCGTCGCTCTTGACGAACATGCCGAGCTGGCTCGGCGCCATGGCCATCGGCCCGGTCCGGCGCAGCACGTATTCGAGGCCGATCAGCCCCTTGCCGAGCAGCGAGGCGGCGCGGCGGTTGAGCGTCGGGACGCCCGAGACCCGCCAGGCGCAGCGGAGCTGGAGATGGTCCTGGAGATTGCCGCCGACTTCCGGCCGGTCGACCAGCGGCGCGATGCCGAGGTCCCGCAGCCGCGCGGCCTCGCCGATGCCGGAGCGTTCGAGGATGCCCGGCGAGCCGATCGCCCCGGCGGCGAGGATGACCTCGCCCCGGGCGCGGGCCGTGCGCTCCTCCCCGCCGAGGCGGTAGGCCAGCCCCACGGCGCGGCCCTGCTCGAAGATCACGCGGTCGACCAGGGCGCCGGTCATGATCTTCAGGTTGGCCCGGCCGCGCACCGGCTTGAGGAAGGCGTCGGCCGCGCTCCACCGCCAGCCGCGGCGCTGGGTCACGTCGAAGAAGCCCGAGCCGAGGTTGTCGCCGGTGTTGAAGTCGGCCGTGGGCGGCACGCCGTATTCCTCGGCGGCGCGCTGGAAGGCTTCGAGGATGGCCCAGCGCAGGCGCTGCTTCTCCACCCGGATTTCGCCGCCTGCGCCGTGGAACGGGCCGGCCCCGGCGTAGTGGTCCTCGGCCCGCTTGAAATAGGGCAGGACCTCGTCCCAGCCCCAGCCGGCGTTGCCCGCCTGGCGCCAGCCGTCATAGTCCGCCGCCTGGCCGCGCATGTAGATCATGCCGTTGATCGAGGAGCAGCCGCCCAGCACCTTGCCGCGCGGATACTTGAGCGCGCGGCCGTTGAGCCCCGGCTCGGCCTCGGTGGAAAGGCACCAGTCGGTGCGCGGATTGCCGATGCAGTAGAGGTAGCCGACCGGGACCTTGATCCACAGGTAGTCGTCCTTGCCGCCGGCCTCCAGCAGCAGGACCCGCCGCCGCGGATCGGCGCTCAGCCGATTGGCCAGGACGCAGCCCGCGCTGCCGCCGCCGGCGATGACGTAGTCGAATTCCTCCATCCCTGCCGGGGGAACACGATCCCGCGCGGCGCGGCAAGGGTTTTGTGCCTGGAGTCTGATTCAGCGTAGTTGGATCAGATGCGGCTTACCGCTTCCGCGCAAGCGGATCAGGGCGCCTGCTGGATCGACGAGGGCGGGGTGCCCGATCCGCCGTTGGGCGGATTGCTCTCCAGCGCGCCGGTGATCCAGATCAGCGAGAGCGCGGCGATCGCCAGGAACAGGCTGATCACCAGGACATAGCGCACGATATGCGGAGTGCTGCCGCCGCGCGCCTCGTCCGTTTCGATATGCACTTCGTCGCCGTGGCGTTCCATGACGGTCCCTTCCGCACGTTGCGTTCGTGGGAATGAAACGCCGGAAGCTCCGCGCAGTTCCGTTGGTTGTCCGGTTCAGCGTGGCTGAACCAGTCGCGGCACCGGCCCGGCGCCGCTCGATCGGGCGTCAATCCCGCAGCAGCTCGTTGATCCCGGTCTTGGCGCGGGTCTGGGCGTCGACCGTCTTGACGATCACCGCGCAGTAGAGCGAGGGGCCGGGCGTGCCGTCGGCCAGGGGCTTGCCGGGCAGCGAGCCGGGCACGACCACCGCATAGGGCGGCACGCGGCCGATATGGATCTCGCCGGTCGCGCGGTCGACGATCTTGGTCGAGGCGCCGAGGAACACGCCCATCGAGAGCACCGCGCCGGTCCCGACGATCACGCCCTCGGCCACTTCCGAGCGGGCGCCGATGAAGCAGTTGTCCTCGATCACCACCGGATTGGCCTGGAGCGGCTCGAGCACCCCGCCGATCCCGGCGCCGCCCGAGATATGGACGTTCTTGCCGATCTGCGCGCAGGAGCCGACCGTCGCCCAGGTGTCGACCATCGTGCCCTCGCCGACATAGGCGCCGATGTTGACGAAGCTCGGCATCAGGACCACGCCCTTGGCCACGTGCGCGCCGCGGCGGACCACGGCGCCCGGCACGACGCGGAAGCCCGCCTCGCGGAAGCGGTTCTCGCCCCAGCCCTCGAACTTCAGCGGCACCTTGTCGAAGGCCGGCGCGCCGGCCGCGCCGCCGTCCATCACCCCGTTGTCGTTGAGCCGGAACGAGAGCAGCACGGCCTTCTTGAGCCACTGGTTGACCTGCCAGCCGCCGTTCCCGTCGGGCTCGGCGACGCGGGCCTGGCCCGAATCGAGCAGCTCCAGCGCCTCGTCGACGATCCGGCGGACGTCGCTGCTAGCGGGGGTGACGCCGTCGCGCGCCTCCCAGGCGGCTTCGATCGCTGCGGCAAGCTGAGACATCGCGGGAATCCTTCGTTCGGGCGCAAGGGGAAAATGTTGCGCAGCGCCTATCGCCAGAGCCGGCGAAGGACAAGGCCGGATCGGCAGGCGGGCCGATCGGGCGGGGCGATCCGGCGGGGCGTGAATCGATCCTGCGTCCCGTTCCCCTCCCCATTCCCCACACCTCGTCGCCCCGGACTTGATCCGGGGCCCCGCTTCTTCCTGCGCGACGCCGGACAAGGAAAGCGGGACCCCGGATCAAGTCCGGGGTGACGAGGTCTGTGATGACGTCACGCTAAGGCACGCCTCATCGCCCGCTGGCGACTGCGGGGTAACGCCGAGGGAAGAACACTACGCGGACGGGACAACGGCCGGCGCTGGTGCCTGGACCATACAGGCCTGGCTTGGCGTGATTGCTTGCGAATGGCTGGCGGGACACGCACGAACCCACACAGTCTCGGCCCTGTGGTGCGAGGGAGGTGGCGGGACGGGCTCGCACCCCTGCCGCCTGGGGGGGGACCTCCCCTGGGTTATCCCTCGAATGGGGCGGCGGGGTGGCGGGGGCATCGGGGGGACAACGCGGCCGGTTGTTTGGGGGGGAGGCAGGGAAAGCGAGGGCCTGCCCGCCCCCCCGCACCCGCCGCGTGGATCGTCGGCGGCGTTGACATCCACCGCGACGACGGCGAACCACATAACCCATATGGTTCACTTTGTCAAGCGGAATCTTGCGCCCCGCTTGACCTGCCTCAGCTTACCGGACGGCTCGAACCGAAGAACAGCGCCTGGCTGATCGCGGCGCGGACCGAGGCTTCCTGGAAGGGCTTGGTCACGAGATAGGTCGGCTCGGGGCGGTCGCCGGTGAGGAGGCGTTCGGGGAAGGCGGTGATGAAGATCACCGGCAGGTCGCCCACGGCGAGGATGTCGTCGACCGCGTCGAGGCCCGAGCTGCCGTCGGCAAGCTGGATGTCGGCCAGGACCAGGCCGGGGCGCTGCTCGGCGATGACCTGCTGCGCCTGGGTCCGGGTCGCCGCCGTGCCGACCACCTCGTGGCCGAGCGAGCGGACGATGTCCTCGAGCTGCATCGAGATCAGCGGCTCGTCCTCGATGATCAGCACGCCGGTCGCCGAATCGCGCTCGATCTCGCGGATCGCCTCGCTGGCCAGCTCGGCCACCTCGTCGGGCGAGACGCCCATGATCTCGGCGGCTTCCTCCAGCGAGAACTCCTCGATCGTGGTCAGCAGCAGGGCCTGGCGGTTCGGCGGGGTGACGGGGGACAGGCGCTCCTGCGCGGCGGCCTCGTGGACCCCCGCGGGCTCGGGGCCGCCGGCCACTTCGAGGCAGGCGCTCGACCACAGCGTGGTGAAGGCGCGGAACAGGGGGACGCGGCCGCCGGCCAGCGAGGCGCGCAGCTCATCGTCGGCGAGCGCGGCTTCGAGCGTGGCGCGGACGAAGGCGTCGCCGCTGGACTGGGAGCCGGTGAGAGCGCGGGCGTAGCGGCGCAGGTAAGGCAGATTGGCGGTGATCTGGTCGCCGAGTGGCATTTATACCCCTTCCCTTATCGAGCGTGACGCCAAGGCCAACGTGCGGGGCGCGTTCCGGTTCCCCGAAGCGTGGGTTCTGCAATCGTCGGCGCACCTGTCGGTGCAGCGGGCGGGCCACGGTTGGCTGGCCGGATCGGCCGGCGCGCCGAGTCCGGCCTTCCGCACCCCAGTCATACGCCTGTCGCGAGCCCGCGGGAACCCGAAAAGCGCCCGGCCGGCCCGCCGCCTCGCCCATCCGAAGGCAGCGCGCGCATATTCTTGAAAAAATCTTGCGGGCGCGGGAACCAAGCCCCGGGCGGGGCATTTAGCCCATGTCACCGCCGAGACCCCCCCTCCCGTCCAAGCGGCTGGTGATACGATCCCGGAAGGCCCCTGCCTCAGCGAGGCGGGGGCCTTTTTTTGATTATGCCGTTTGCAATCCGATCGAGCGGACGTTCCCACCGTTCGTCACCCCGGACTTGATCCGGGGTCCCGCTCCCTTTTTCGGCGTCGCAAGAAGAAGCGGGGCCCCGGATCAAGTCCGGGGCGACGGGGGCGTGATGGCCTGCCGGGCGGGACGGCGGGCGGCGCTCAGGCCGCCAGGTCGAGGCCCTTGCCGTGGATCAGCCGCGCGGCGGTTTCCTCCCAGGGGGCGAAGCCCCACAGCCCGGGTTCCTCGGGCGAGACCGCCTGGTCGCCGCCGAGGTCGCCGCGCAGGACGACCACCTCGGGCTCGATCAGCGCGCGCTCGCGGGCGTCGTAGAAGGCCAGGGCGCGGGGCAGGGCGCTGCGGCGGCCCTTTTCGAGGATCACCCCCAGGCGGTTGCTCCGCAGCCGCACCAGCATCCCCGCCGGGAACAGGCCGATCGCCTGCATGAAGGTGAACAGCAGCTTGCGGTCGAAGTGGCCTTCCCAGCTCCACATCCGCCCGATTGCCTGCTGCGGCTCCCACGCCTCCTTGTAGGCGCGGGTCGAGGTCACGGCGTCATAGACGTCGCAGACCGCGCCGAGCCGCGCGGCGAGGGTGATCGATTCCGGCGGCAGACCGAAGGGATAGCCGGTGCCGTCCATCTTCTCGTGGTGGTGGCGGCAGACGTCGAGCGCGGCCTCGCCGATGCCGTCGGCCTGCATCAGCAGCTTGTAGCCGTGCTCGGGATGGTCGCGGACCAGCTCGAACTCGTCCTCGGTCAGCCGGCCCTCCTTGTTGAGGATGATCTCGGGAATGCCCATCTTGCCGATGTCGTGGAGCAGGCCGGCGAGGCCCAGCTCGCGCACCTCGCGCTCGTCCAGCTCCATGTGCCGGGCGACGCAGACCATCAGCGCGCAGACCGCGACCGAGTGGAGGTAGGTGTATTCGTCCTTGTTCTTGAGCTGGACGACGCCGAGCAGGGTGCGCGGGCTGAAGGCGATCGCGGCGGAGATCTCGTCGACCACGGCGACGACCTCGGCCAGCCGCACCGCCTGGCCGAGCCGCGCCCCGTCGAAGACGTAGCGCACGACCTTCTTCGAGCGCGAGACCACCGCCGCGGCGCGGCGCCGGTTCTCGACGCGCGGGTCCTCGGGCTGCTCGCCCGCGGGGACGCGTGGCGCGGGACGGGGGAGCGGGCGGCGGACAGGCTCGGCCGCCGGCTCGCGCCTGGTCTCGATCGGCGCGGCCGGTTCGAGGGCCGCGCCCTTGCTCTCGTCGATCACCACCCAGGGCACGCCCGACTGGCGGACGTGGGCGACGTCCTCGGGCGTCGCCAGCAGGAACCGCGCGCGCCAGAACGGATGCTTGAGCCACGAGCCGCCGAAGCTCTGGACGTACATGCCCCGGCGGACCTGCTCGCAGGAAATCCGCCGCAGCATCAGCAGGCGCCTCCGCGGGCGGGGATGATCGGGGCGGGAGCCATGGCGGATCGTTCGAATCGGGACCCTAGCCGATGCCGCCGATTTCTCCGTGAAACTACGTGTATGTATTTACGCTTAGTTGCCTGGGCCGCTCAGAGCGGTTTGGAATAGATCACGTATTCCTTGTTGACCCGGCTGTCGATCGCCTCGGCGATCGCGTTCATCCCCTGGTTGTCGTCGAGGATCCAGCCGATCTCGCCGCGCTTGCCGCCGTAGCGGGAGACCGAGGCGCGGCGGATGTACTCGATCATCATGAAGGCGAGCTGGCTGGCGAGGCGCGAGGCCTGGAGCGGCTTGCGCACCCCCATCAGCGGCACCCGCATGTCGGCGGGATAGGGGCGGCGGAGCCACAGTGCGAGCTTGATCCAGCCGAGGGGGGAGGGCTTGCCGCGCTTGCCGTTGACCGCCTTCTGGACCCGGTTGAGGTCGGGCAGGGTCATCATGAAAGCGACCGGCTCGCCATCGTACTCGGCGATGCGGATCAGGTCGGGCTTGACCAGCGGCTTCAGCTCCTTGGCGGTATAGGCGATCTCGGCCGGGGTGAAGGGGACGAAGCCCCAGTTGTCCGACCAGGCGTCGTTGAGGATGTCGCAGATGATCGCGACGTCGCGGTCGAACTGCTTGAGCTCGACCTCGCGTATCCGGATGCGCGCGTTCTTCTCGCCCGAGGCCACGATGCGCTGGATCAGCGGCGGGAAGTCCTTCGTGATGTCCAGCTCGTAGGTGTAGAGCGACTTCGCCGGGGCATAGCCGCGCCCTTCGATCCAGGGCCGGTAGCGCGGGGAGTTGTGGCCCATCATCACCATCGGCGGATGGGCGTCGCCGCGCACCAGCAGGCCCGGCTGCTCCCACACCGAGAGGGTCATCGGCGCGAGGACGCGGGTCATGCCCTGGCCGCGCAGCCATTGCTCGGCGGTCTCGATCAGGGCGGCGGCGACGGCCTCGTCCCTTGTCTCCAGCGCCCCCCAGTTGCCGGTGCCGGGGCCCATGCCCTGCTCGGGCGGCTGGGCCAGGGCCAGCTCGTCGATATGGGCCGAGATGCGCCCGACCACCGCGCCGCCGCGCCGGGCGAGGAAGAGCTGGCAGCGCGCGTGCTCGAAGAACGGATTCTTGCCGGGGGTGAACTTCGCCAGCTCGTTGCCGCGCAGCTCGGGCACGTAATTGGGGTCGTCCGCGTTGATCGCATAGCCGAAGTCGACGAAGGCCTCCCGCTCGGCCTGGTTCGAGACGGGGGTGATGACTAGTTCGGCTTGGGCCACGATCTCGCCTTTGTTTTGGATCAAGGAGACTTGCCGCCGGTGACTGCGTATGGTCCCGGCACCTGTCAAGCCGTACCCACTGGATCGATTGCATGATTGCCCAGGATACTCTCGCCCCTCCCGCGCAGCCTCCTGCCGGCCCCCCTGCCGCGGCGCCCGCGGCCGTCGGCGCTGCGCTGGCGCGGACGGCGGACGACAAGGAGATGCTGCGCGCCGCGGTCGAGCTGACGCGGGACCTCCAGGCGGCGCGGGCCGACATCTACTGGGTCGACCTGCTGGTCTCGGCCGGGATCGGCTACGGCGCGCTCGCCGCCGCGATCCTGGTCAAGGGGACGCTGCCCGCCGTATTGTTCGGCCTGGTCGCGGCCCTGGCGCTCTACCGCGCGCTGCTGTTCATCCACGAGCTGACCCATATCCACCGCGACGCCCTGCCGGGCTTCCGCTTCGCCTGGAACCTGCTGGTCGGGATTCCCGTGCTCATGCCCTCGCTGATGTACGAGAACGTCCATACCCTGCACCACGCGCGGACGCGCTACGGCACGGCGGACGATCCCGAATACCTGCCGCTGGCGCTGATGAAGCCGTGGACCCTGCCGCTGTTCGTCGTGACCGCGCTGCTGCTGCCCTCGGCGCTGCTGGTGCGCTCGGCCCTGCTGGTGCCGCTCGGCGTGGTGATCCCGCCGCTGCGCCGGCTGGTGTGGGAGCGCGCCTCGGCCCTGTCGATCAACCCCGAGTTCCGCCGCGCGCCCGCCGAAGGGGTCTTCGCCCGGATGGTGTTCTGGCAGGAGCTGGGCTGCTCGCTCTGGGCGCTGTTCCTGCTGGCCGCGTCCTTCGCCTGGGGCTGGCGGCCGCTGCTGATCGGCCTGGCGGTGGTCTCCTTCGCCGCCCTGCTCAACCAGGTCCGCACCCTCGTCGCCCACCTCTGGGAGAACGAGGGCGAGGCGATGACCGTGACCGGCCAGTTCCTCGATTCGGTCAACGTCCCGCGCGGGCCCTTCGCGCCGCTCTGGGCGCCGGTCGGCCTGCGCTATCACGCGCTGCATCACCTGCTGCCCTCGATGCCCTATCACTCGCTCGCCGAGGCGCACCGGCGGCTCTCCGCCCACCTCGGCGCGACGACCTACGACCGGGCGAGCTATCCCGGCCTCGCGCCGCTGGTCGGCAAGCTGGTGCGCAGCACGATGAAGCTGGGCTAGGGTCTCTGGATACCCCATGCCTCGTCGCAGAAGCGGCGGCATTCGGCGATCAGCTCGTGGTCCTCGGGCGCGCTGCCCATGAAGCCGCCGTGCGGCCCGGCCTCGGTCACGTGCAGCTCGGCGCGCACGCCGGCGCGGCGCAGGGCGCGGTGCATCCGCACCGTGTCGGACAGCAGGAGGTCGCGGGTGCCCGAGGAGAGCAGGGTGGGCGGCCAGCCCTTGGCGAAGTCGCCGAGCACGGGCGAGAGATAGGGCGACAGCGGATCGCCTTGGCCGAGATAGAGCGAAAGCACGTCCTCTCCGCCGGCCAGCGTCACGTCGAGGTGGCGGTTGGTCACGCGGGTATCGCCCGCGCCGGTCATGTCGGTGACGGGCGTCAGCAGGAGCAGCGCGGCGGGCAGCGGCAGGCCCTCGTCGCGGGCGCGCAGCAGCATGGCGGCAGCGAGGTTCCCGCCGGCCGAAGCCCCGGCGACGACGAGCTTTTCGGGCGCGCGCAGGCCCAGCACGTGGCGATAGGCAGCCATGCAGTCGTCGAGCGCGGCGGGATAGGGATGGGCCGGGGCGAGCCGGTAGTCGACCGCCCAGACCTCCACCCCCTGCTCCATCGCGCGGAGCTGGGCGAGCACCCGGCACATCTCCCCGCCGCCGGAGATGAAGCCGCCGCCGTGCACGTCGAGATAGGCGAGGCTCGCGCGCGCCGCGTCGCGCCCGGCCGGGACGATGCGGTAGAGCTTGGCGTCCTCGCCGAGGTCGATCGTCTCGACCTCGCCCCGGAAGCCTTCCGCCCGCCGCCGCAGCGATTGCAGCGCGGCCTCGGCGCTGGCGGCGAGACCTCCGCCGTCGGGCTCCTCGGCCCGCTCCGCGAGGCGGCGCGTGGCGAAGGCGAGGAAGGCCTGGGCCTGCGGGCTGATCGTGCTCGGGATCGGCACCGTCTGGGCCGGAATATCGAGCACGGGTGCGGCTTCGGCCATGGCTATTCTCTCCTTGAGGGCCGCTATTCCTCGGTCTGGACCAGCACCGTCTCGCCGATCAGCAGGAACAGCAGGAACGGCGCCCAGGCCGCGATCATCGGCGGATAGCCGCCGAAGTTGCCCATCGCCAGCGCGGCGTTGTCGACGACGAAATAGGCGAAGCCCAGCGCCATGCCGATCACCGCGCGGATCAGGAGCTGGCCCGAGCGGGCGAGGCCGAAGGCGGCCACCGCGCCGAGCAGCGGCATCAGCGCGGCCGAGAGCGGCCCGGAGATCTTGTGCCACCACTTGCCTTCCAGCTCGCTGGTGCGCCGCCCGTTGGCCTTCAGCGCCGAGATCGAGTGCGCCAGCTCGACGATGTTCTGCCCGTCGGGATCGACCGAGCTGATCGCGACCTGCTCCGGCGTCACGCCCTGGGCGACGACCAGCGGGGCGAGGTCGCGGCGCTGGAGCGTCTGGACGTCGAAGCTGGTCGGGGCGTCGAGCCGCCAGCCGGGCGCGGCGAAGACGGCGTGGGGGCTCTTCACCTCCTCCTGGATCGCGCCGACGGAGTCGCGGCGATACCAGGTGACGCCCTCCATCCGCATCGCCGCGCCGCTGCCGGAGACCGTGGCGGCGGTCAGCACGTTCGGCCCGTCGCGCAGATAGACGTTGGTGCGGTCGCCCGAGTTCGCCGGGACCTTGCCGTAGTCGACCGCCTGCCAGGCCTTGAGCGTGGCCGAGGCGCGGGCGACGACCCGCTCGTTGAAGACGAAGCTCAGCCCGGAGATGACGAGCGCCGCCAGCAGCAGCGGGGCCAGCACCTGATGGGCCGAGAGCCCGGCCGCCTTCATCGCGATGACCTCGCTGTTCTGGTTCAGCGTGGCGAGGGTCAGGATCGTCGCGAGCAGGGCCGAATAGGGCAGGAACCGCGCGACGAGCTGCGGCACGCGTAGCGAGACGTAAGTCCAGAGCTGGGCCTCGCCGTTGCCGGCCTGGCTCAGGATCTTGCCGCTCTCGCCCAGCAGGTCGAGCATCTGGAGGACCAGGACGAGCATCAGCAGGACGCCGAGCATCCGGACCACGAACAGCCGCGCGATGTAGAGCGCCAGCGTCTTCGAGGGGAAGAAGTCGAGGATCATGCCGCCACCAGGCTCTTGTCGCGCCGCCGGATCAGCGCCTTGACGCGCTTGCCGACGACCGCGGCGACGCGTTCCAGCGCGCCGATCGCCTGGCCGCCGGGGACATAGGCGACGCGCCAGTACATCCACAGGATCAGTGCGGCGAAGACCACGAAGGGCCCCCACAGCGCCAGCACCGGGTCGACCCGGCCGAGCGAGGCGACCGACTGCCCGTATTCGTTGACCTTGTGATAGGCGACGACCATCACGATCGAGACGAAGACGCCGAGCGCCGAGGTCGAGCGCTTGGGCGGGATCGCCAGGGCGACGGCGAGCAAGGGCAGCAGCAGCATCATCACCACCTCGACCAGGCGGTAGTTGAAGTTGGCCTTGGTCTCGTTGCGCAGCTTCTCGGGCGTGGCGTCGTTCCAGCCGATCTGGAGGAGCTGGGGCAGCAGGTACTCGCGCTCGTTGCCGCCGCGCTGGCGGAACTTCTCGATGCCGGGCAGGTCGATCGGCAGGTCGTGCTGCGAGAACGAGAGGACGCGCGGCGTCACCCGCGGCGCGTCCTGGACGATCTGGCCGTCGGTCAGGCGCAGGACGATCGTGTCGGGATGCTCCTTGAGCGCGAGGAACCGTCCCTCGCGCGCCGAGACCGAGAGGACCTGGCCCTTGCCGTCGGCGACGCGGACGAAGATGCCCATCAGCTTGCGCCCATCATCCTCGCTGCTCTCGATGCGCAGCGCCATGCGGTCCTTGAGCGTGGTGAACTCCCCGACCTTGATCGAGGCGCCGAGCGCGCCCGAGCGCAGCTCGAACTGGAGCTGCTCGTAGTAGTAGCGCGAGAGCGGCTGGAGATAGCCGACGATCAGCAGGTTGAGCAGCATCAGCGCCACCGCGATCATGTAGGGCACCCGCAGCAGCCGGGTATAGGACAGGCCGACCGCGCGCATCACGTCGAGCTCGCTGGAGGTCGCGAGCTTGCGGAAGGCGAGGAGGATGCCGAGCATCATGCCGAGCGGGATCGCCAGGCTCGCATATTCGGGCAGGAGGTTGGCCAGCATCTGGAACACGACGCGCACCGGCCCGCCCTCGCTCGCGACGAAGTCGAACAGCTTGAGCATCTTGTCGAGGATCAGCAGCGAGGCCGCGATCACGAACACGCCGAACATCGGGCCGATAACCAGCCGGAACACGTAGCGGTCGATGGCGGTGAGGAACTTCAAGCGGGGTGAGCCTGACCTGATCTTTGGGCCCGCGGACGGGGCGGCGGATGCGCACTATCCGCAGGTTGCTCCGCTGGGCAAGCCCAAAGCGCCGGACGGCACGGGCGTCACGGCCGAAGCAGGGGCCAAAGGACCATCAGCAGGCCGATCAGGCTGATCAGGAAGATCACCGTGCGCAGGCCCTTGATCCCGGCCCAATAGACCGGAAGATACACCACCCGCGCCGCCAGCCAGATCCAGGCGCCGGCCGTGGTCGCCGCACTGGTCCGCCCGGCCAGCACGACGCCGAGCAGGGCCGCGATCGCGATCGGGAAAGTTTCCAGCAGGTTGTCCTGCGCCCGCTTGACCCGCGCCGCGCGCGGCTCGAGCAGCGGCATCGGCGCATCGCGCGGACCGATGTTCCAGTCCGCGCCGTACTGCCGGGTCTTGAGATGCCCGGCGAGGAAGATGTTGACGAGGAGCAGCACCGTGCCCCAGGCGAGAACGAGAATTTCCGGATGCATCGGCCGATCTCCCACAGTGGCGGAAGCAGGCTAGGCGCGCATCCGGGCGGTGGCCAGGTCCGGCAGGGAACTCAGGCCTTCTCCAGCGTGCATTGCAGCGGGTGCTGGTTCTGGCGGGCGAAGTCCATCACCTGGTTCACCTTGGTCTCGGCGATCTCGTAGGGGAAGATGCCGCAGACGCCGACGCCCTTCTGGTGGACGTGGAGCATGACGCGGGTCGCCTGCTCCAGGTCCATGTTGAAGAAGCGCTTCAGGGCCATGACGACGAACTCCATCGGGGTGTAGTCGTCGTTGAGCATCAGCACCTTGAACTGGCTGGGCTTCTTCGGCTTGGCGCGGGTCTTGGTGGCGGTGCCGACCTGGTCCTGGCCGCCGCCGTGGCCGTCCTCGTCATCGGCGGCGCGCGCCGGCACGGCGCGCAGGGGCGCGATACGCACGGCGGCTGGACGGATCAGGGCGGGATGGCGGGTCATCATGGCAGAATATCGTATCACGGGGGCGCAGGACAAGGCCTGTCGGGCGCGGCCTTATCACAGGTCGGCGGTTACCGAAAAGCGAACGGGCCGGGTGCGCTGATGCACCCGGCCCGCTGCTGGGACGTTCCGGCCGAGGAGAGGCGCGGCGGAACGTCGCGTGACGTCAGGCGTCAGGCGGCCTTCTTGAGCTTCTCGACCGCGAGGTTGACGCGGGCCGAGATCGGCGCGGCAGCCTCGTTGGCGAGCTTCAGGACGGCTTCGCTGTTCTTCGAGGTGGTCGAGACCGCCGTGTCGAAGTTGCGGCGCAGGAATTCGACCTGGAGCTTGAAGAAGTCGGCCGGCGACTTGACCGTGGCGAGCTCCTTAACCTCGGCGGTCAGAATCTCGATGGCGTTCTTGCCGTCCTCGACGAAGGTCTTGCCGAGCGACTGGAAGCCGGTGGCGAGGATCTTGCCCGAGGCGACGACGGCCTCGACGTTGCCCTTCGAGAACTCGTTGTACTCGGTGAAGGTCGCCGCGCCCTTGTCGAAGGCTTCCTTGGCCTTGACCTGGGCTTCGGTGACGGCGCTCTTGATCTTGGTGGTGAACTCGGCGGTGTCCATGGTCTTGTCCTTCAACTGCTGAAACAGGGTTTTCTGAGCGACAGTCTTGGGTGCTGCCGCCTTGGGCGTGGTACGGGCCTTCGGCTTGGTCTTGGCGGACTGGGCCTTGGCAGGCTGGGCCTTGGGCTTGGCGATCCGCTTGGCGCGGACGGGCTTCTTCGCGACGGCCGGCTTCGCCGTGGCGCGGCGGGCCGGAGCGGCCTTGGCGACAGGGGCGGAGACGACAGGAGCGGGAGCGGCTGGCGCCTTGGGCGCTTCCGCGACTGGCGCCGGAGCTTCGGCCTTCGCCTTGACGGCGCGCTTGGCCTTGGAGGGGAACTCGACTTCGGGAGCCGCTTCGACGGCGGCCGGAGCCGGCGTCTTGGCCGTCACCGTCTCGGCAGCGGCGGCATAGGCTTTCTCGGCGGCGGCGTCCGCTTCGATCTCGGTCTTCTCGGGCATAGGTAAGGGACCCTTGCGCTACCGGCTGCCCGAGCGGGACTCGGCGGACCGGCTTATGTTGCACTGCACAAATATATATCGCACCGGCGTTGGTCAAGCGATTTTTGTGCAGTGCAACATAGGCGTCGCATTGCGGCCGTCAGCGCATCCGCACATAGCGCCCCGGCGCGTCCTCGATCACCTTGTCGCCCTTGCCGCCGGGCACGCGCTTGCCCTTGGCGGGCACCTCCTTGCCGTCCTGCTCGCGCAGCCAGGCGAGCCAGTAGGGCCACCAGCTTCCGGGATGCTCCTCGGCCCCGGCGACGAACTCCGCCAGGCTCGCCGCGGGGGCGTCGTTGGTCCAGTACTGGTACTTGTTCGCGCGCGGCGGGTTGACCACCCCGGCGATGTGGCCCGAGCCGGCGAGCATGAACCGGGTCGGTCCCCTGAAATGTTCGGTCGTGCGCCAGACGCTCTCGGGCGGGGCGATGTGGTCCTCGCGGCCGGCCTGGATGAAGCTCGGCGTCTCGACGCGGGTGAGGGCGATCGGCGTCTCGTCGGCCGGGAGTGCGGCGGGCCCGACCAGCCGGTTGTCGCGGTAGAGGTCCTTGAGATAGGCCTGGTGCCACCGGGCCGGCAGGTTGGTGGTGTCACCGTTCCAGTGCAGCATGTCGAAGGCCGGATAGTCCTGCCCGAGCAGGTAGTGGTTGACCACGTAGTTCCAGATCAGGTCGTTGCCGCGCAGCAGGTTGAAGGTCGCGGCCATGTAGCGCCCGTCGAGATAGCCCTCGGGCGAGAGCTGGGCGAGGGTGGCGATCTGCTGGTCGTCGATGAAATGCTTGAGCTCGCCGGCCTTCTCGAAGTCGACCTGGGCGGTGAAGAAGGTCGCGGTCCCGATCCGCTCCGCCTCGCCGCGGCGGGCGAGGACGGCGAGCGTCGCGGCGAGCGTCGTGCCCGCAACGCAATAGCCGATCGCGTGGACCGCCGGCACCTTGAGCCGCTTGCGGACCGCGTCGACCGCCTCGATCTGGGCGCGGATGTAGTCGTCCCAGACCACGTCGGCCATGCTCGCGTCGGCCGACTTCCACGAGACCATGAACACCGTGAGGCCCTGCTCGACCGCCCAGCGGACGAAGCTCTTGGCCGGATTGAGGTCGAGGATATAGAAGCGGTTGATCCACGGCGGAAAGATCACCAGCGGCACGGCGAGCACCTTGGCGGTGGTCGGCGCATACTGGATGAGCTGGAACAGCCGGCTCTCATAAACGACCTTGCCCGGCGTCACCGCGATGTTCTCGCCGAGCTTGAAGGCGTCGGGGTCGGTGTGGGTGAGCTGGCCGCGGCGCAGGTCGGCGATCAGGTGCTCCATGCCCTTGACCAGGCTCTGGCCCTTGGTCTCCAGCGCGCGGTCGATGACCAGCGGGTTGGTCAGGGGGAAGTGGTCGGGGCTCAGCGCCTCGACCAGGGTGCGCACGGCGAAGCGGAGCTGCTCGTGCTTCACCGGATCGATCCCGGCGAGCTTGTCGACCGCGCCCTCGATCTGCTCGGCGAGCATCAGGTAGGTCTGGTGGAGCACGGCGTAGAGCGGCTGCTCGCGCCACTTGGGGTCGGCGAAACGGCGGTCCCGGCGCGGCAGGCCGCCGTCGCCCTCGTTACCTCCGGCCTGGCCGAGCACGCTTCGCCACAGCGCCAGGCCGTCCTCGATCACCCGGCCCTGGGCCTTGCCCCAGCTGCTCACCAGGGTCAGCCATTGCGCGGCGGCGGGGCCGGCGCTCTGGCCCTGCTGGAAGTCCAGCCATTGCTTGCGGAGCTGCTCGCCGACGGCGGCCCAGTGCGCCGGATCGCCCGTGTCCGTGGGCGTGGCGGCGGCCGTGGGGTTCAGCATGACCCGGCTCATCGCCGTCAGCGCGTCGGTCTGGAACTTGAGGATCTGTCCGAGGAAATCGCTGCCGCCGTCCGGTGAATCGCCCATCACATGCTCCTTGGCCACCGGCACCTTAGCGCGGCGCGCGGGCCAAGGCTATTTGTTGCGATGCGGCAGGCCCCTGGTCAGCGGGTGGTGCAGCGCGCCGCGCCGGCCGGGCGGTAGCTCGCGGTGAACTTGGGGATATTGTCCGACCGCTCGCCGAAGTCGTAGCCGTCGCCCAGGTTGAGGTCGATCGCCCGGCCGCCGGGCGCATCCTCGTTGGCATAGGTCTCCAGCGTGATGTTCTTGCGCTCCTTGCCCCAGAGGCCGTGGCCGTGGAGGTATTCCTCGCGCAGGCGGCGCGAGAGGAAGCGGAACAGGGTCGCGCCGCAGGTCCCGTCTGCGGCGACGCTGACCCCGCAGAAGTCGCGGCCGCAGGGGGCGATGTCGATCGTCTTGTAGAGCCGCCCGCGGCTGGAGAAGACCTCCTTCGCCCCGCTGACCGTCCAGCGCCCGAAATAGGGGGAGCGCGGATCGGGCGCGGATCGGGCCGCGGCGGCCGGCTGCGGCGCTTCGGCCAGGACGGTACCGGCGGCCAGCGCGAGGAGGCCCGCCGCTGCGAGGCCAATCGACATGCGTCCGATTGAATGGGATACCCTGGCCATGTCCGCCTCCACCCTCGAAACGCGGGACCGGCGCAGCCGGCCGTTGCGCGTGATGCGCTGGATCGTCCTAGCAGGGATCGCGGCCTTTGTAACGATGGTCGCGGTCAAGGCCTTCATGCAGGCCTTCGACCAGGACGACTTCCCCGAGGACCTGCTGGTCAAGGTCGAGCTGATGCCGGCGATCTTCCCGCTGCACATGCTCACCGGGGCGCTCGCGCTGGTGCTGATTCCGGCGGCGCTGCTGTTGCGGCCGTGGCCGCGATGGCACCGCCTGGCCGGACGGATCGCGGCGGCGGACGTGCTGGTCGCGGGCGTGACCGCCTATCCGGTCGCCCTGGTCGCGCCGGTCACGCCGTGGTCGGCGGCGGGCTTCGCCGCGCAGGCGACGGTCTGGCTGATCTTCCTCGCGCTCGGCCTGTGGAACATCCGCCGCGGCCGCCCCCTGGCGCATCGCCGCTGGATGCTGCTGATGACCGCCACGGCCTCGGGTGCGATTTTTTTCCGCATCTATCTCGCTTCGTGGGCGATTTTGGCCCAAGGGAGGCACTTCGCCGTCTTCTATGCCTGCGATGCCTGGATTGCCTGGCTGCTTCCGCTCCTCGCGACCCTGGCGTTTCTCAAACGGGCTGGCGGACGGCGAGCGATTGCCCGATAAGGGCGTCCACCTGCAACAAGGAAAGGTCCGACAGGAAAAGTCCAATGGAAGATGAGTTCTACCGCATCAAGCGACTGCCGCCCTATGTCATCGCCGAAGTGAATGACATGCGAGCCGCAGCACGCGCAGCGGGCCGGGACATCATCGACCTGGGCATGGGCAATCCGGACCTGCCGCCGCCGAGCCATGTGATCGACAAGCTGTGCGAGGTCGCGCAGAAGCCCGACGCGCACGGCTATTCGGCGTCCAAGGGCATCCCCGGCGTGCGCAAGGCGCAGGCCAACTACTACGCCCGCCGCTTCGGCGTGGAGCTCGATCCCAATACCGAGGTCGTGATGACCATGGGCTCGAAGGAAGGGCTGGCCAGCCTGGCGACGGCAATCACCGCGCCGGGCGACGTCGTGCTCGCCCCGAACCCGAGCTATCCGATCCACACCTTCGGCTTCATCATCGCCGGGGCCACGATCCGCTCGGTGCCGACCACGCCGGACGAGCGCTATTGGGAATCGCTCGACCGGGCGATGGCCTTCACCGTGCCGCGGCCCTCGATCCTGATCGTCAACTATCCGTCGAACCCGACGGCCGAGACGGTCGACCTCGCCTTCTACGAGCGGCTGGTCGCCTGGGCGAAGGAGAACAAGGTCTGGGTCCTCTCCGACCTCGCCTATTCGGAGCTCTACTACGACGGCAACCCGACGCCCTCGATCCTCCAGGTGCCGGGGGCGAAGGACATCGCGGTCGAGTTCACCTCGATGTCCAAGACCTTCTCGATGGCCGGCTGGCGCGTCGGCTTCGCGGTCGGCAACCGCAAGCTGATCGCGGCGCTGACCCGGGTGAAGTCGTACCTCGACTACGGCGCCTTCACCCCGATCCAGGCCGCGACCTGCGCCGCGCTCAACGGCCCGCAGGACATCGTCGAGATGAACCGCAACCTCTACCAGAAACGCCGCGACGTGATGGTCGAGGCCTTCGGCCGGGCCGGCTGGGAAATCCCCAAGCCGCGCGCCTCGATGTTCGCCTGGGCCCCGCTGCCCCCGGCGCTCAAGGACATGGGCTCGCTGGAGTTCTCCAAGCAGCTCCTGACCCATGCCGAGGTCGCGGTCGCCCCCGGCGTCGGCTACGGCGAGGACGGCGAGGGCTTCGTCCGCATCGCCATGGTCGAGAACGAGCAGCGCCTCCGCCAGGCCGCGCGCAACATCAAGCGCTACCTGGCCTCGATGGGCGTCAACAGCTCGGCCGCCTAGCATCCGGTTTCCCCCTCCTCCGCCGGGGGAGGGGGCCTTCCGCATCGGCGCTCGACATCGCGGTGGCGGCGATTAACCTCCGGTCCATCTCTGTATGAAACGGTGGGCCGCATGAGACACGAATTCCGCGAGAACGACCGCGTCTCCCTTGCGCTCGGCGCTGACGGCGTCGCGCAGGTCCGGCTGACCCGCGACGAGAAGCTCAACGCGCTCGACGACGCGATGATCGAGGCCTTGCTCGACGTGGGCATGACCCTGTTCGACATGCCCGGCCTGCGCGCCGTGGTCCTCGCCGGGGAGGGCCGCGCGTTCTGCGCCGGGCTCGACCTCGCGGCGATGGCCGCGCCCGACGCCCTGGGCGCCGCGCCGCTGGCCGAGCGCACCCACGGCAACGCCAACCGCTTCCAGCAGGTCGCCCTGCAATGGCGCAAGCTGCCCGTGCCGGCGATCGCCGCGATCCATGGCGTCTGCTTCGGCGGAGGCTTGCAGATCGCCGCGGGCGCGGACATCCGCGTGGTCGCGCCCGACGCGCGGCTCTCGATCATGGAGCTGAAGTGGGGCCTCGTCCCCGACATGGGCGGCTGCGCGGTCTGGAAGAACCAGGTGCGCGAGGACGTGCTGCGCCTGCTGACCTACACCAACCGCGAGTTCTCGGGCGAGGAAGCTCTGGGCCACGGCCTCGCCACCCTGGCCGATCCCAATCCAGTGGCCCGCGCCACGGCCATCGCCACCGACATCGCGGCGCGCAGCCCGACCGCGATCCGCGCCGCCAAGTCGCTGTTCAACCGCAGCGCGGACCTCAGCTTCGACGAGATCCTGATGGCCGAATCCATCGAGCAGCAGCGGCTGATCGGCACCCGCAACCAGATCGAGGCGGTGGCGAGCCAGATGGAAGGACGGGCGGCAGGTTTCGTCGATCCCTAGGAAATGCCGGCTAGGCCCCGACCTCGGCCCGATAGTCCTCCACCATCTCCACTACCGTCTCGTAGAGGTGGCGCAGCAGCATCTCGTGGTCCTGGAACTGGACCTTGTCGAGCCAGCCCCCGGATAGGCCGCGCTGCCCGGCCTCGACTGCATGGCGGTCCTCGCTGAGCACGTCGCGGATCGACATGGTGGTGAACTCGCGGGTGTAGAGCCGTGAAGCGCTGTCGGGCTCGCTGGTCCAGTACATGCGAATCTGCCCGCGCGTGCGGTCGACGCCGAGCGGCAGCATCGTATGGGTGTAGAAATTGGTCGCCAGGCCGACGACGTGGAAGGCCGGGAACAGCTTGAAGTCGGTCTTCGGCCAAGCGCCGCCGTCCTGCGCCGCGAGCGCGGCGGCGCGGGTGTGGGCGGCGAGCAGGGCGGGCGGGATCGGCGGCGGGCTGGGGTTCTTCCACAGCGTCTGGCTGCGGTGCGGCCCGCGAAAGCCGTATTCGATGGGATAGCCGAACGGGTTCTCCTTGCCGATCGCCGAGGCGCCGGTGTTGGGGTGGATGAAGCGCAGGTGGTAGTTCTCCTGGAAGTTGTCGAAATTGGTCTTCCAGTTCGCGGCGATCTCGTACTCCCACTCGGTGAAGTTCACCGCGCGGGCGACCGGCAGGCGGTCGAACTGGTCGGCGATCGGCCCGAAGAACTCGCGCAGGGTCTGCCTGGGCTCGGGCGCGAGGTTCACGAAGATCATCCCGCCGCAGACTTCGAGATGGACCTGCTTCAACGCGCAGTCCTCCTTGGCCACGTCGAACGCCGCGAAGTCCGGCGCGGAGAGCAGGCGGCCGTCGGGGCCGAAGGTCCACATGTGATAGCGGCAGGAGAACTGCGCCTTGCGCCCCGCCGCCTCGTCGACGAGCTGGGTGCCGCGATGGGTGCAGATGTTGTGGAAGGCGCGGATTTCCCCGTCCTTGCCGCGCACGATCAGCAGCGAGGCCTTGGCGAACTCCAGCTCGCGGCGCACGAAGCTGCCGGGCTCGGGCAGCTCGCAGACATGGCCGACGTGGAGCCAGGTCCGCATCCAGATCGCGCGCTTCTCCAGCTCCCACCACTCGGGATCGTAATAGGGCCTGGCCGAAACCGGCCCGCGCCCGCGCAGCCGGGCCGCTTCCTCGACCGGCAGCATGGGGATGGGTTGCTGGACGTTCATGGCTTTCTCCCGGAGCGGAGAGTGCCACGCCGGCCCGGCGCGGGGCAAGCCGGGCGGGACGGTGGGGCGGCAGGCGTGGACGATCTAGTAAGTCCTCCCCGGCACGGGGAGGGGGACCGCCCGCATAGCGGGTGGTGGAGGGGGCTGTCGGCTGGATGCCGTGCTGGAGGAGAACCCCCTCCGTCAGCCCTTGCGGGCTGCAACCTCCCTGCCAGCGGAGAGGGTCAGGTCGGGCGCTGCCTCAACGCCTCCAGATCGGCCACGGTGTTGACGTTCGCCGGCGGCCGTTCCAGCTTCACCGCCCGCGCGCCGATGGCTGCGGCGAAGGCGTGCAGCGAATGGCGGCCCTCGCCGGTGAGGATCGCCTCCAGCGCCGCCAGCGACGATACCGGCCACAGCCCGACCACCGGCTGCGCCTCGAGATAGGCTGGGGCTTCGCCCAGCAGCGCGGGCAGGTCGTCGGGCAGGCCCACCGAGTCCACGCCGCAGGTCAGCACCGCCGCATAGTCCTCGTCGCGCGCCAGGTGCAGCGCTCCGGCGATCCCGCCGAGCGGCCCCATGCCGGGGTGCGGCCAGTCGGGCAGGGTCGGCGCGGGCGCGGTCTCGCGCCCCATGACCACAACATATTCGCACCAGCCCGACAGGGCGTCGACCGCCCTTGCCAGCAGGGTCTGCCCGTCGAGCTCGGCCAGGGCCTTGTCGCTGCCGAAGCGGCTGGACCTGCCCCCGGCGAGAACCGCGCCGAGCAGCATCAATAGACCACGACGGAGCGAATGGATTCGCCCGCGTGCATCAGGTCGAAGGCCCGGTTGATCTCGTCGAGCGGGAAGACATGGGTGATCATCGGGTCGATCTCGATCTTGCCGTTCATGTACCAGTCGACGATCTTCGGCACGTCGGTACGGCCCTTGGCCCCGCCGAAGGCCGTCCCCTTCCACACCCGCCCGGTGACGAGCTGGAAGGGCCGCGTCGCGATCTCCTTGCCCGCCTCGGCGACGCCGATGATGATCGACTGGCCCCAGCCGCGATGGCAGCACTCCAGCGCCTGGCGCATCACCTCGGTATTGCCGGTACAGTCGAAGCTGTGGTCCGCCCCGCGGTGGCGAGGTTCCACAGGGCTCTCGCCCTGTTTCCCGCCGCGGGGGGGTTCGAGAATGTCGCCATCCCCAAAAGGCCGCCCCCATCCCTCCTGGGCGGGGTTGCCGACGCCCCTGACAACCGGTCCCGCCCCCGCCAGCCTCGCCCCTTGGATCACGTTGACCCCGATCCCGCCGAGCCCGAAGACCACCACGGTCTCGCCCGGCTTCACCTTGGCCGTGTTGATCACCGCGCCGACGCCCGTCGTTACCCCGCAGCCGACGTAGCAACTCTTGTCGAACGGCGCGTCCTCGCGGATCTTGGCCACCGCGATCTCGGGCAGGACGGTGAAGTTCGAGAAGGTCGAGCAGCCCATGTAGTGGAACAGCGTCTGCCCCTTGTAGGAGAAGCGGCTGGTCCCGTCGGGCATCAGCCCCTGGCCTTGGGTCGCGCGGATCGCGGTGCACAGGTTGGTCTTGCCCGAGAGGCAGGCTTTGCACTGGCGGCACTCGGGGGTGTAGAGCGGGATCACGTGGTCGCCCGGCTTCACCGAGGTCACGCCCGGCCCGACCTCGCGCACCACGCCCGCTCCCTCGTGGCCGAGGATGGAGGGGAAGATGCCCTCCGAATCCAGCCCATCGAGCGTATAGGCGTCGGTATGGCACACGCCCGTCGCCATGATCTCGACCAGGACCTCGCCCGCCTGCGGCCCCTCCAGATCGACCTCGACGCTCTCCAGGGGCTGCTTCGGGGCAAAGGCTACGGCGGCGCGGGTCTTCATGGTGGGGCGGGCTCCTCGAAACTTCATCGCCGGTATCGGCTTGGCAACGGTGGATAGGCAAGCCACAATCGCCGCCGAATGAAGGCGATACGCGATCCCGACCGGCTGCTGGCCGATGGCCTCTCCGCGATCCGGGCGCAGTTCCGGGTGCCGGAGGACTTCCCGCCCGAGGTGCAGGCGGCGGCCGAAGCCGCGGCGCGGCGCGCGCCGTCCGAGCATGTCGACCGTACCGCCATGCCCTTCGTCACGCTCGATCCGGCGAGCTCGACCGACCTCGACCAGGCCTTCGCCATCGAGGCGGCGGGGGCCGACCTGCTGCTCCACTACGCGATCGCCGACGTCGCCTGGTTCGTCATCGATGGTGATCCGCTCGACCAGGAAGCCTGGCGCCGCGGCGCCACGACCTACCTGCCCGACGGCAAGGCGCCGCTCTATCCGCCGGTGCTCAGCCAGGGCGCGGCGAGCCTGCTGCCCGACGGCCCGCGCCCCGCCGTGATCTTCACCACGCGGGTCGCGCCGGACGGGGCGGTGAAGCTCGAAGGCGCGGAGCGCGCCGTGGTCCGCAGCCGCGCCAAGCTCGCCCATGCGACCGTGCCCGACC
>Ga0066256_1001559_pt1 | contig 30808 bp, 25 predicted proteins | sample ThiBio_1000_biof_FD_87107 | JGI IMG/M metagenome (GOLD analysis project Ga0066256, IMG submission 87107) | Wastewater bioreactor microbial communities from Cape Town, South Africa - Thiocy_expt_1000_biof (version 2) | ecosystem: Engineered > Bioreactor > Thiocyanate-remediating >... | reverse complement strand
TAGTGACCTTCCAGCCGGCAAAACCGGCCTCGGGCGGCACCAGCATGGAGAAGTTGGTCTTGCCGCAGGCGCTGGGGAAAGCGGCGGCCACGTGGTACTTCTTGCCCTCGGGGTTGGTCACGCCCAGGATCAGCATGTGCTCGGCAAGCCAGCCCTGGTCGCGGCCCATGGTCGAGGCGATGCGCAGCGCCAGGCACTTCTTGCCCAGCAGCGCGTTGCCGCCGTAGCCCGAGCCGTAGGACCAGATCTCGCGCGTTTCGGGGGAGTGCACGATGTACTTCACCTTGGGGTTGCAAGGCCAGCTGGTGGTGTCCTTCTCGCCAGCGGCCAGGGGCGCACCCACAGTGTGCATGCAGGGCACGAACTCGCCGTCCACGCCGAGCACGTCGTACACGGCCTTGCCCATGCGGGTCATCAGGCGCTGGTTCACGGCCACGTAGGCGCTGTCGGTCAGCTCCACCCCGATGTGCGCGATGTGGCTGCCCAGCGGGCCCATGCTGAAAGGCACCACGTACATGGTGCGGCCCCGCATGCAGCCGTCAAACAGCGGCTGCAGCGTGGCGCGCATCTCCGCGGGGTCCATCCAGTTGTTGGTCGGGCCGGCGTCTTCCTTCTTGGCCGAGCAGATGAAGGTGCGGTCTTCAACGCGCGCCACGTCCGACGGGTCGGACAGCGCCAGGAAGCTGTCCGGGCGCTTGGCCGGGTTGAGGCGCTTGAACGTGCCGGCGTCCACCAGTTGCTGGCACAGCTGGTCGTACTCCTCCTTGGAGCCGTCGCACCAGAAAATGCGTTCGGGCTTGCACAGCGCCGCCATGTCCGCCACCCAGGCCAGCAGGCGGGTGTTGGTCACATAGGCGGGCGCGCTCAGGTTGAGGCCCGGCGTGGTGGGTGCGTTCATGGATGCTTCCTGAAGTTGAAAAACGGTTTTTCAAAGGAAGCGGGCGTGGCGTGGTGCGCACCGTGCGGCCGGCCGCACGGGCGGCGCTGCTGGCGGCCTTTGAAAAAACGGCTTCGTGCCAGCCACCTCGGGTGCGGGGGCCAGCAGCCTCGCAGTCCGCCGGATAGGCTGGGAGGTCGATTTTAAGAAGCCGGTCCCGGCGTGTCTGTCAGACACACGCAATATCCATGCAAAACAAACATGAGGTTATGCGCTCTGATTGGCACTCCAGCGGGTATGGCCGAGCTGGCGCAGCGCGCATGCCGGGCAGGTTCCGCAGCCGTACCCCCAGGCGTGCAGGGTGCTGCGCTCGCCCTCGTAGCAGGTGTGCGTGCGCTCCACGATCAGGCGCACCAGCGCGTCGCCGCCCAGCGCATGGGCCAGCGCCCAGGTGTTTTCCTTGTCGAGCCACATGAGCGGCGTTTCGATGGTGAAACTCTGCCCCATGCCCAACGACAGTGCCGCCTGCAGCGCCTTGAGGGTGTCGTCGCGGCAGTCCGGGTAGCCGGAGTAATCGGTTTCGCACATGCCGCCGACCAGCGTGCGCAGGCCCCGGCGGTAGCCCAGCGCCGCCGCCAACTGGAAGAACAGCAGGTTGCGACCCGGTACAAAGGTGTTGGGCAGGCCGGCCGCGCCGAGGGCGATGGCCTTGTCCCGGGTCAGCGCGCTGTCGCTGACCTGGCCCAGCACGGCCAGGTCAAGGACATGGTCCGCGCCCAAGCGCGCTTGCCACTGTGGAAATTGCCGGCGCAGGGCTTCCAGCACTGCCAGGCGCGCCTGCATTTCGACGCCGTGGCGCTGGCCGTAGTCAAAGCCCACGGTTTCCACGTGCGCGAAGTGCTCCAGGGCCCACGCCAGACAGGTGGTGGAGTCCTGGCCGCCGGAAAACAGCACCAGGGCATGGCCGGCACGCATGGGCGAGCTCCTGAAAGTGAAAAGCCCCGCGGCGCGGGGCTTGGTGAATGGATGGTGGCTTCTTACGCCATGTACACGGCGATCATCGCCAGCAGGAAGATCATGATGGCGCCGACGGCGGGGATCACGAAGGGAATCACGGGCACCACGGCCTCGACCGGGTCAACCGGGTGGGCGGGCACGGGGCGGTGGGGATCGGACATCGCAAGGCTCCTCAGGCTTCTAAATACGGGCATTCTAGGCGGCTTAGCGCAAGACCGCTTCCATGCCCTTGGCGCGCAGGCATTCCAGCACCTCCTGCACGTGCGCCTTGCCGCGCGCCTGGAGCACAAGTTCGATCTCGACGTTCTGCGCCGAAAGCATGGTGAAGGCGCGCTGGTGGTGCACCTCTTCGATGTTGGCGCCCGCATCCGCGACCGCCTTGGTAATGGCGGCCAGCACGCCCGGCACGTCGCGCGCGCTCACCTGGATGCGCGCCAGGCGCCCGGAGCGCACCATGCCGCGCTCGATGATGGCGGCCAGCAACAGTGGGTCGATGTTGCCGCCGCACAGAACCAGGCCGACGCGCTTGCCGGCAAAGCGCTGCGGGTAGCGCACCAGCGCCGCGAGGCCGGCCGCACCGGCGCCTTCGACCAGGGTCTTTTCGATTTCCAGCAGCATAAGCACCGCCTGCTCGATATCGCCCTCGTCGACCAGCACCAGGTCGTCGACCAGCCGGCGCACCACTTCGAGCGTGACCGTGCCCGGCGTGCCCACCGCGATGCCTTCGGCGATGGTCGAGCTGCCCTGCGCATGGTGCGTGCCCTGCACGGCGTTGACCATGGCGGGGAAGCGCTCGGTCTGCACGCCGATCACCTCGATCTCCGGCCGCAGCGCCTTGGCCGCCGTGGCCACGCCGGCAATCAGGCCACCGCCACCCACGGCGATCACCAGGGTGTCGAGGTCGGGGACCGCTTCGAGCATTTCCAGCGCCAGGGTGCCCTGGCCGGCGGCGACGGCTTCGTCGTCGTAGGGGTGCACGAACACCAGACCTTGGGCCTCGGCAAGGGCGTAGGCATGCTGGCGCGCCTCCTCCAGCGTGGCCCCGTGCAGCACCACCTCGGCGCCGAAGCCACGCGTGCGCTCGACCTTGACGCCGGGCGTGAAGCTCGGCATGACGATGACGGCGCGGATGCCCAGGCGCTGCGCATGGTAGGCCACGCCCTGGGCGTGGTTGCCGGCGCTCATGGCGATCACACCGCGCGCGCGTTCTTCCGGCGTGAGCTGCACCAGCTTGTTGCAGGCTCCGCGCTCCTTGAACGAAGCGGTGAACTGCAAATTCTCGAACTTGAGGAAGACTTGCGCGCCAACGATTTGCGAGAGCGTGCGGGACTCGACGCAAGGGGTGTCGAGCACCTGGCCGTGCAGGCGGACGGCGGCGCTCTGGATGTCTTGGAGGCTGATCATCTGCGCATTGTGGCGGCGAGTTCCGCATTGCGCCGTGCGCGCCGGGCGCATTAGCAAAACAGCGCCGGCGTAAGCACCGGCGGGCGGACGGGTCGCCGGCACCGAGGGCCCGACGCCGCCGGCCCGTGCGGCCTCTCACAATCGACCGCCAGGGCGCCCCATTTTCTAATGATTTTTGGCTACAACGCTTGCCCTCATTAGGTTAGCAGCTATCAATTTCTTTGATTCTTTATTCCCAACCGCCGGGCCAGCTTGTGCAGGTTGCTCGGATCGAGGTCGAGCGCGCGCGCCGCGCGGGCCCAGTTGCCTTTGTGGCGCGCCAAGGCGTCACCGATGCATTGGCGCTGGCAGGCTTCCACCACCTCGCGCAACGTGCCGCTGGCCGCCGGGGCCGCCAAAGCCGCGTCTGGCGGCGGCGCTGGCGGGGCAAGGCCAGGGCCTTGCAGGGCGTCGAGGTCGAGCACGGCCGGCTCCAGCGTGACGATGTCGCTGCGCCGGGCCCCCCGGCTGAGTGCCTTGAGCGCCGCGCGGCTGATGACATGCTCCAGCTCGCGGATGTTGCCCGGCCAGTGGTAGCGGCAGAGCGCCGCCTGGGCCTCGCCCGACAGGCGCAGGCTGCGCAGGCCCAGGCGGGCGCGGTTCTGCTCCAGAAATCGCCCAGCCAGCAGCAGCACGTCGCCCTCGCGCTCGCGCAGCGGCGGAATCGGCACGGGGTAGACCGACAGCCGGTGGTACAGGTCGGCGCGGAAGCTCCCCGCCGCCACCAGGTCGCGCAGGTGGCGGTTGGTGGCGGCCACGACGCGCACGTCCACGCGGCGCGGCGCGTCGGCTCCCAGGCGCTGGATCTCGCCGTTCTGCAGAGCGCGCAGCAGCTTGGCCTGCACCGGCAGGGGCAGCTCACCGACCTCGTCGAGGAACAGGGTGCCCCCCTCGGCGGCCTCGAAGCGCCCGGGCCGGTCGGTCACCGCGCCCGAGAACGCGCCCCGGCGGTGGCCGAAGAGTTCGCTTTCCGCCAGCGATTCGGGCAGCGCGGCGCAATTGACGTGCACCAGCGGCCGGGCAGCGCGCGGCGAGTGGCGGTGCAGCAGGCGGGCGAACAGCTCCTTACCCACGCCGGTCTCCCCCAGCAGCAGGACCGGCAGATCCGAAGTGGCCACCAACTTCATTTCCTGCAGCAGCTGGGCCAGGGCCTGGCTGTGGCCCAGGATTTCGCTGTCGTCGAGCGCCGCGCGCAACGCCGGCTCGTCGTCCGCATCGCCGCCGTGCAGGCTGCCGGCGCGGCTGAGCGCGCGGTTTTCCTGCTCCAGCCGCGTCATGCGCACCGCCGCCTCGACGTGCACCGCGCAATCGGCCAGCTCGGCCCGGGCGGTGGCATCGAAAGTGCCGGTCTCCAAAGCATCCAGCGTGAGAACGCCCCAGGGACGGCCGTCCACACGCAGGGCCACCCCCATGCAGTCGTGCACCGGCAGCGGCTCGCCGACCAGGGCGTCGAGCAGGCCGTCGTAGGGGTCGGGCAGCTGGCTGTCGTGGTCGAAGCAGGTGACCTCGTCGCGCGCCAGGAGGGCCGCGAGGCGCGGATGCTGCTGCACGGCAAAGCGCCTGCCGAGCGATTCGCTCACCAGGCCGTCAACCACGACCGGCAGCAAATGGTCTTCTTCCAGGCGCAGCAAGGCCACGGCGCCGCAGCAAAAGTGGGCGCGCAGCCCACCCACCAAGCGTTGCAGGCGGAGATTGGCCGGCAGTTCGGTCGCCAGATCCACCAACCAAGGGGCGTTTTTCAGGGTATTCATGACCCTCGAATAGTACTAATGACCTTAATACCTACGGTAAAAAAGACTATTTGATAGGTGTAAACCCTTGATTCTTGGCGCCGACCGGCTTGGCCCGAACCGTGCAAAAGCGCCTGTGTACCCATCCCCACAGGAGTCTTATGCATTTCGTCTTGGCGGCCCCACGCCGGCCCACCGCACCCAACCCCCGAGCGCGCAGCGCATGCCGCATGGAGGTGCGCCATGGGTAACTACCGCAAGCTCTGGTTCACGCTGATTGGCGTGCTCATCGTCACTTTCGGCCTGCTGGGCTACTACGGCGCCGAGGTCTACCGCACCGCGCCGCCCATTCCGCAGACCGTGCAGACCGAGGACGGGCGGGTGCTCTACACCCAGGAAGGCATCCTCGACGGCCAGACCGCCTGGCAGTCGGTCGGCGGCATGCAGCTGGGCTCGATCTGGGGCCACGGCGCCTACCAGGCCCCCGACTGGACGGCCGACTGGCTGCACCGCGAGCTGCTGGCCTGGCTGGACCTGGCCGCGCAGGAGGCGCACGGCAAGCCCTACGCCGAACTGGGCGCCGACGCCCAGGCCGTGCTGCAGGCGCGCCTGAAGAAGGAATACCGCACCAACACCTTCGACACCGCCACGGGCACCATGACGGTGTCCAGGCTGCGCGAGCAGGCCATTGCGCGCAACGCCGAGTACTACAGCCGGCTCTTCAGCGACGCACCGGAATTCCAGAAGACGCGCGAGCACTACGCCATGAAGGAAAACACCCTGCCCAGCGCCGAGCGGCGCGCGCAGATGGCCGGGTTCTTCTTCTGGACGGCTTGGGCGGCCGCGACCGAGCGCCCCGCCGAAGTCGGCGGCGGCAGCGGTGCCACCTACACCAACAACTGGCCGCACGAGCCGCTCATCGGCAACCAGCCGACGGCGGAGAACATGATCTGGTCGGTTGTCAGCGTGGTGGTGATGATGGCCGGGGTCGGCTTTCTGGTGTGGGCCTGGGCCTTCCTGCGCAAGCACGACGAGGTCGAGCCCGTCCCTCCGGCACACGACCCGCTGTCGCGCGTGGCGCTCACGCCCTCGCAGCGCGCGCTGGGCAAATACCTGCTGCTCGTGGTGGCGCTGTTCTCGTTCCAGGTCATGCTGGGCGGCTTCACCGCGCACTACACGGTGGAGGGGCAGAAGTTCTACGGCATCGACGTGTCGCAGTGGTTCCCCTACGCGCTGGTGCGGACCTGGCACATCCAGAGCGCGCTGTTCTGGATCGCCACCGGCTTCCTGGCCGCCGGCCTGTTCCTCGCGCCGCTCATCAACGGCGGCAAGGACCCGAAATTCCAGAAGCTCGGCGTCGACGTGCTGTTCTGGGCGCTCTTCGTGGTGGTGGTCGGCTCGTTCGCCGGCAACTACCTGGCCATCGCCCAGATCATGCCGCCCGAGTGGAACTTCTGGCTCGGCCACCAGGGCTACGAGTACGTAGACCTGGGCCGGCTGTGGCAGATCGGCAAGTTCTCCGGCATCGCCTTCTGGCTGGTGCTGATGCTGCGCGGCATCGTGCCGGCGCTGCGCACCCCCGGCGGCGACAAGAACCTGCTGGCGCTGCTCACCGCCTCGGTGGTGGCCATCGGGCTGTTCTACGGCGCGGGCTTCTTCTACGGCGAGCGCACCCACCTGTCGGTCATGGAGTACTGGCGCTGGTGGATCGTGCACCTGTGGGTCGAGGGCTTCTTCGAGGTGTTCGCCACGACCGCGCTGGCGTTCATCTTCTCCGCGCTCGGCCTGGTGTCGGCGCGCATGGCGACCACGGCCAGCCTGGCCTCGGCCTCGCTGTTCATGCTGGGCGGTGTGCCCGGCACCTTCCACCACCTGTACTTCTCGGGCACGACCACGCCGGTGATGGCCGTGGGCGCCGCCTTCAGCGCGCTCGAAGTGGTGCCGCTGGTGGTGCTCGGCCACGAGGCCTGGGAGCACTGGCGCATGCAGCACAAGGCCCCGTGGATGGCGCGGCTCAAGTGGCCCGTGACCTTCTTCGTCGCCGTGGCCTTCTGGAACATGCTGGGCGCAGGGGTCTTCGGCTTCCTGATCAACCCGCCGATCGCGCTGTACTACATCCAGGGCCTGAACACCACGCCGATGCACGCGCACGCCGCGCTGTTCGGGGTCTACGGCTTCCTGGCGCTCGGCTTCACGCTGCTGGTGCTGCGCTACGTGCGCCCGGACCTGGTGTTCAACGAGCGGTTGATGAAAACCGGCTTCTGGTGGCTCAACGCCGGCCTGGTGCTGATGATCGCCACCAGCCTGCTGCCCATCGCCCTCTACCAGTTCCACGCCAGCTTCAGCGAAGGGCTGTGGTACGCGCGCAGCGAAGCGTTCATGCAGCAGCCCTTCATCCAGACCCTGCGCTGGGTGCGCACTTTCGGTGACGTGGTGTTCATCGTCGGCGCGCTCTCGGTGGCCTGGCAGGTGGTGAGCGGCATCTTCGGCACACGCGCTCCGGCCGCACCCGCCGGCGCGCTCGCCGCCGCGCGCCGCTAGCGCGGCGTCTCACGCCGTTGCGGGGCACGGGCCCCGCAACGGCCCCATCCCTTGGAGAACCGTATGAACATCGACAAATTCAAGCACCAGCACGTCAGCATCCTGGACAGCATCGCCGCGCTGCGCGGCCTGGCGCGCGCCGGCGTGGCGCGCAACGCCACCGAAATTGCCCGGCTCATCGTCGCCATGAGCTCGACCATCAAGCTGCACCTCGCCGTCGAGGACCGCGCGCTCTATCCCGCACTGCAGCGCGGCAGCGACGCTGAACTGGCGCGCATGGGGCTGCAGTACCAGCAGGAAATGGGCGCCATCGCGCGCGCCTACGAGGCCTTCGCCCGGCGCTGGAACCTGCCCGAGAGCGTGCGCCGCGACGAGCAGGGGTTCCGCGACGATGCCAACGAGGTGCTGCGCCTGGTGTACGAGCGCATGCAGCGCGAAAACCACGACTTCTACCCGCGCATCGAGGCGCTGTAACCGCTCCGCCGTCTGGCATGACCACCTGCGCGCGCGGCGCCCAGGGGCAAGGGCCGAACGCACGAAACGTGCGTGTTTGACATAAATACGAGCGCAATCTTCGAAGAACTGAAATTACATTGCGGGTTCTGTGGCGTGTTTTGTATTCACGGCGGATGATTTTTGATTTATATCAAACTCTGCCTGGCGGCACCGCACAGCTTCCTTCACCGCCCATTTTCAGGAGCTTTTCCATGCACGCGCTCTACCCCGCCGAACCCTACAAGATCAAGGTCGTCGAACCCATCGCCATGACGACGCGCGAGCAGCGCGCCCAGTACCTGCGCGACGCAGGGCACAACACCTTCCTGCTGCGCTCGGCCGAGTGCTACATCGACCTGCTCACCGACAGCGGGACGACGGCCATGAGCGACAACCAGTGGGCCGGGATGATGCTGGGCGACGAGGCCTATGCCGGCAGCAAGAACTTCATCCACCTGCAGGAGGTCGTGCGCGAGTACTACGGCTTCAAGCACATCATCCCCACGCACCAGGGCCGCGGCGCGGAAAATCTGCTCTCGCGCCTGTGCATCCAACCGGGCGACTACGTGCCCGGCAACATGTACTTCACCACCACGCGCGCGCACCAGGAACTGAACGGCGCGCAGTTCGTGGACATCATCATCGACGAGGCGCACGACCCGCAGATCGACCTGCCCTTCAAGGGCAACGTCGACATCGCCAAGCTGCAAAAGCTGATCGACGAAGTCGGGCCCGAGCGCATTCCCTACGTCTGCGTGGCCGTCACGGTGAACCTGGCCGGCGGCCAGCCCGTCAGCATGGCCAACCTGCGCGCCGTGAAGGAGCTGTGCGCGCCACTGGGCATCCAGGTCATGTTCGACGCCACGCGCTGCGTGGAGAACGCCTACTTCATCAAGGAGCGCGAGGCCAGCCACAAGGACAAGAGCATCCGCGAGATCCTCAAGGAAATGATGGGCTACGCCGACGGCTGCACCATGAGCGGCAAGAAGGACTGCCTGGTGAACATTGGCGGCTTCCTGTGCATGAACGACGACACGCTGTACCAGCGCGCCAGCGAGCTGGTGGTGCTGTTCGAGGGCATGCCCAGCTACGGCGGCCTCGCCGGCCGCGACATGGAGGCCATGGCGCGCGGCATCGAGGAATCGGTGGACTACCACTACATCCACCACCGCATCGGCCAGTGCCGCTACCTCGCCGACCAGCTGGTGGCCGCGGGCATTCCCATCGTCCGGCCCGTGGGCGGGCACGCCGTCTTCCTGGACGCACGCGCCTTCCTGGACCACATCCCGCAGGACGAATTCCCGGCGCAGACCCTGGCCGCCCAGCTGTACCTGGAAAGCGGCGTGCGCAGCATGGAGCGCGGCATCGTCTCGGCCGGGCGGAACAAGCAGACCGGCGAGCACCACCGCCCCAAGCTGGAACTGGTGCGCCTGACCATCCCGCGCCGCGTGTACACCTACGCGCACCTGGACGTGGTCGCCCAGGCGTGCAAGGACTTGTACGCCCGCCGGCGCGAGATCCAGGGCATGAAGATGGTCTACGAGCCGGCCTTCCTGCGCTTCTTCACGGCGCGCTTCGAGCCGCTGGCCAAGGCGCTTCCCGCCAGCGCGCCCGCGGCGCCGCAACACGCCGAGCTCGAACCCGCATGACGCTCGGTCTGTCGCTCCTGCGCGCGCTCAAGAGCCACGGCGCGCACGAGATCTTCGGCATCCCGGGCGACTTCATCCTGCCGCTGTTCCAGCAGATCGAGGAAAGCGCCGTCCTGCCCCTGGTCACCCTCAGCCACGAACCCGGCCTGGGGTTCGCGGCCGATGCGGCCGCGCGCATGCACGGCGGCATCGGCGTGGTCGCCGTGACCTACGGCGCCGGGGCGTTGAACACGGTCAACGCCGTGGCCAGCGCCTACGCCGAGCGCTCGCCGCTGGTGGTGCTCGCCGGCTGCCCTGGCGCGGTGGAGGCGCACGCCGGGCTGGTTTTGCACCACCAGGTGCGGCACGTGGATTCGCAGTGGCGCATCTTCCAGGAGATCACCTGCGACCAGGTGCGCCTGTCCGACCCGGCCACCGCACCCGCCGACATCGCCCGCGTGCTGCGCAGCTGCCGCGAATACTCGCAGCCAGTCCTCATCGAGGTGCCGCGCGACATGACGCTTGCGCCCATGGCCGAAGTGCCGGTGCTCCCGCCAAGCGCCTTCAGCGCCGACGCGGTGCAGGAGTGCGCCGACGAGTGGATGGCGCGCATCCGCGCTGCCCGCCGGCCGGTGCTGGTGCTCGACGTGGAGGTGCGCCGCTTCGGTATCGAGGACAAGGTGGCCGAGCTCGCGCGCCGCCTGCAGATCCCCGTGCTCACCACCTTCATGGGGCGCGGCCTGCTGGCCGGCGACGCGCTGCGCCGCGGCGTGCAGCTGCGCGGCACCTACCTGGGCGTGGCGGGCGACGCCGAAACCACGGCGCTGCTGGACGAATCCGACCTGCCCGTGATGCTGGGCGCCATCCTCTCGGACGTGAACTTCGGCGTCTCGGCGCAGCGCATGGATTTCCGCCGCGCCCTGATCGCCGCGCACCGCGAGGTGCGCGTGGGCCACCACCTGTACCAGAACATCCCGCTGGCGGCCTTGGTCAACGCGCTCCTGGAGCGCGTGCCGCAGGCCGCGCCGGCGCCCACCGCGGCGCCTGGCATGCCCGCACCGCCGACCGGCCTGGTGGCCGACGACACGCCGCTGTGCGCGGGCGACCTGAGCCGCGCCCTGAACGACCACATCCTGGCGCATGGGCCCATGCCCATCGTCTCGGACATGGGCGACTGCCTGTTCGCCGCCATGGAGCTGCTGCCCACCCTGCTGGTGGCGCCCGGCTACTACGCCACCATGGGCTTTGGCGTGCCGGCGGGCATCGGCGCGCAGGTGGCGTTGGGCGAGCGCACCGTGGTGCTGGTGGGCGACGGGGCCTTCCAGATGACCGGTTGGGAGCTGGGCAACTGCCCGCGCCTGGGGCTGGACCCCATCGTCATCGTGCTGAACAACCAGACCTGGGAAATGATCCGCGCCTTCCAGACCCAGTCGCGCTGCGCGGCACTGGGCGACTGGCACCTGGCCGCCGCGGCCGATGCACTGGGCGGGCGTGGCCACCGCGTGCACACCCGGGCGCAGTTCAAGGCGGCGCTGGACGCCGCGTTCGCCGAGCGCGGGCGCTTCCAGCTCATCGAGATGATGGTCCCGCCCGGCGACAGCACGCCCACGCTGCAGCGGTTTTCCGCCGGCATCCACGCGCTGCGCGCGCGCGCCGCGGCGTCCTAGGCGCCGGGCTCGTCGGCGCGCTCGTCCCCTGAAAGGCCGAGCGCGTCCGCGACGCCCGAGGTGACGACGCCCGGCGCAGCAACGCCCGGCAGCTCTTCGACGTCGCGCAGCTTGCGCTCGATGGCCCGCGTGCGCACGCCGATGTCCTTGAACTTGTTGGCCGCCGCGTCGATCGATTTGTGGGTCGCATCGACGATGTCGCCGAACTTGCGGAATTCCGTCTTGACCGTGGACAGGATGCCCCAGACCTCGGACGAGCGTTTTTCGATGACCAGGGTGCGAAAGCCCAGGCGCAGGCTGTTGAGCATGGCCGACAGCGTGGTCGGCCCGGCCACCACCACGCGGTAGTCGTTCTGCAGGGCCTCGACCATGCCGGGCACGCGGCAGACCTCGGCAAACAGGCCTTCGGTGGGCAGGAACAGGATGGCGAAGTCGGTGGTGTGTGGCGGGCTCACATACTTCGACGCGATCTTTTTGGCCTCCAGGCGGATGGAGGATTCAAAGGCCGTCGCGGCCTGCTGCGCCAGGGTTTTGTCGAGCGACTCGTGCGCTTCGATCAGCCGCTGGTAGTGCTCCACCGGGTACTTGGAGTCGATGGGCAGCCACACGGGCTGCTCGTCGCTCTTGCCGGGCATCTTGATGGCGTATTCCACCAGGTCGTTGCTGCCGGGCACCGTCTTGACGTTGCGGTCGAACTGCTCGGCCGTCAGCAGCCCTTCGATGATGGCGCCCAGCTGCACTTCGCCCCAGGTGCCGCGGGTGCGCACGTTGGACATCACGCGCTTGAGGTCGCCCACGCTGCCGGCGAGCGTCTTCATTTCGCCCAGCCCGGCGTGCACCTGTTCCAGGCGATCGCTGACCAGCTTGAACGAGTCGCCCAGGCGCTGTTCCAGCGTGGCATGCAACTTCTCATCGACGGTGCGGCGCATTTCTTCGAGCTTGGCGGTGTTGTCCGCCTGGATGGCGGCCAGCCGCTCGTTCAGCGCCGCGCGCAACTGCTCGGAATTTTGCTGCGAGCCCTGCACCATGCCCTGCAACTGCTGGGCCACGGTGTCCTGCAGCGCGGTGAACTGCTTGTGGATCTGGCTGCCGTTGCCTTCCAGCTGGTCCTTCAGCGCGGTAGACATGATGCGCAGCTGGCTGGCCGTGTCGTTCTTCAGCGAGTCGAGCGTGAGCTGCATCGCGCTGCCCAGGGCCTCGAAACGTTCCTGCACCTGTGCCCCGAGGGCGGCGGAGCTGTGCGCCAGGGCTTCGCGCGCGGTCTGCGTCTCGGCCGACAGGCGCTTCAAGGTGTCGGTCAGCTCGGCGCGGAAAACGGCCAAGGTCTCGGTCATTTCCTTGCGGTTCTGCGCCGCATCGCTCTGCGCCTGGGTGAACTGTGCCATCTGCGCCTTGCCGGCCTCGTCCAGGCGGCCCAGCAAGGCCTGCTGCAGGCCGCTGAAACGCCCGCCCATGGAGGCGTCGAAGCCGGTGAGGCGTTGCTCCAGCTTGGCCTCAAACGCGCCCAGGGCCGTGAGCAGCTCCTGGCGGCTGCTGCGCGCCTCGTGCACCGTCTTGTCGAGCTTTTCGTCCAGCGTGCGGCGCGCGCCCTCGAAGCCCTGGGCGGTGGTTTCTGTGAACGCGCGCAATTGCTGCTCGATGCGCTCGCTCGCCGCCTCGCTGCGCGCGCTGGCCTGCATCAGCGACTGCAGGCCGTGCTCCAGCAAGGCCATCCGGGCCTGCAGGTCGGGCGGTGTTTCAAAGCGCGGTTTGCGCAGCAGCGCGATGACTTGCAGCAGCAGCACGATGGCGATGCCGGCTGCGAGAAGGTAAAACGCCAGGTCGTTCATGCAATCGGTCCTCGGAGCGCTGTCAAAAATGGAGGGCGTGCCACGCGCCTACGGCGCATGCAACGTGCGGGGCCAGGCCAGCGGCCACCGTGCAAGGGCCGCCCCGCCGCACGGGTGGCGTCCCCCTGCCCGCATTGCGCAGCAATGCGAGAGCGGGGGGAAGGCCCGCAGGGTCTCAGGGGGGTGTCTCATATCCCACCACGCGCAGCACATCCTCGCCATAGGCTTCGAGCTTCTTCGCTCCCATGCCGCTGATCCCCTGCAAATCCTCCAGCGTCGCCGGGCAGCGCTCGGCGATGGCCGCCAGCGTGGCGTCGTGGAAGATCACATAGGCCGGCAGGTTGTGCTCGCGCGCCACCTCGGCGCGCCAGGCCTTGAGGTTGATGAAGCGCACCTGCGCCTCCTGGCCCAGGTTGGCGGCGGCCGCAGGCGGCGCGGCGGCGCGGCGCGCCTTCTTGGGCGCGGCATGGGCCGTGGCCTCGCGCAGCAGCACGCTTTGCTCGCCGCGCAGCACGGGGCGTGAGCCGTCGGTGAGGGTCAGCGTGTCGAAGCTGTGGCCATTCTCCATGCTCACCTTGTGCAGGCCCACAGCGCCCGTGGCCAGCAGTTGGCGCAGCACGCCGCGCAACTGTGGCTCGGTGTACTCCTTGCCCAGGCCGAAGGTGGAGAGCTTGTCGTGCCCGAACTGCTGCACCTTTTCGGTGTCCTTGCCGCGCACGATGTCCATGATGTGGCCGGTGCCGAAGGTCAGGCCGCTGGCCGCGTGCACGCGGTAGATGGTGGAGAGCAGCTTGCGCGCCGCGTCCGTGCCGTCCCAAACGGGCGGCGGGTTCAGGCAGTTGTCGCAATTCCCGCAGGGCTGTGAACTTTCTCCAAAGTAGGCCAGCAGCCGCACGCGGCGGCAGTCCGTGGCCTCGGCCAGGCCCAGCAGGGCGTCGAGCTTGCCGCGCATCACGGCCTTGAACTCTTCGGCGGCCGGGCTCTCGTCGATCATGCGGCGCTGGTTCACCACGTCCTGCAGGCCGTAGGCCATCCAGGCGTCGGCGGGCAGGCCGTCGCGGCCCGCGCGGCCGGTCTCCTGGTAGTAGCCCTCGATGTTCTTGGGCATGTCCACATGGGCGACGAAGCGCACATCGGGCTTGTCGATGCCCATGCCGAAGGCAATGGTGGCCACCATCACGATGCCTTCCTCGCGCAGGAAGCGGTCCTGGTGGCGCTGGCGCACCTCGGGCGCCAGGCCCGCGTGGTAGGGCAGGGCGTTGAGGCCGGCCTCGCACAGCGTGTCGGCCAGTTCCTCCACGCGCTTGCGCGACTGGCAATAGACCACGCCCGCGTCCTCGGGGTGCTCGCGCTCAATGAAGCGCAGCAGTTGCGTGGTGGCGTCCTTCTTTTCCTCGATGCGGTAGCGGATGTTGGGCCGGTCGAAGCTGCTGACGAAATGCTCTGCATCCTGCAACTGCAGGCGCTCGACGATGTCGGCGCGCGTGAGCGCATCGGCCGTGGCCGTGAGGGCGATGCGCGGCACGGCCGGGTAGCGCTCGTGCAGCACGGTGAGCTGGCGGTACTCGGGCCGGAAGTCGTGGCCCCACTGGCTCACGCAGTGCGCCTCGTCGATGGCGAACAGCGAAAGCTGGCCGCGCTGGTACAGGCCGTCGAGCAGGTCGAGAAAGCGCTCGGTCGTCACGCGCTCGGGCGCGGCGTAGAGCAGGGTGATCTCGCCACGCGCCAGGCGCCGCTCCACATCCAGCGCCTGCGGCCAGTCGAGCGTGGAATTCAGGAACGCCGCCTCCACGCCCGCCTCGTGCAGCGCGCCCACCTGGTCGTGCATCAGCGCGATCAGCGGCGAGACCACGATGGCCACGCCCTGGCCCGCCTGCTGGCGAGCTATGGCCGGCACCTGGTAGCACAGGCTCTTGCCGCCGCCCGTGGGCATGAGCACCAGCGCGTCGCCGCCCGCCACCACATGCGCCACGATGGCCTCCTGCGGGCCACGGAAGCGCTCGTAGCCGAAGACGTCTTTCAGGATGGAATGCGCGGGGGACAAAAGAATGCTCTTACTTCAATAGCTGTCAGCGCTTGCTGCATAAGCGCTAGAGGCCTATTTGACTCAAAAAATTCGGCCCATGCCATGCGGCCGTCTGCCTGATTATCCGCAGGCGGCCGCGCCATCCTCTCCCGATACAAACCGAAATAAACCGAAACCGCGCCGAGACGACGCGCGGGCGCCGTGCTCGCACCATCGGGGCTCCATTCACCCACGCGCAAAGGACCACGCCATGCAACCCTGGATCAAGAAAACCCTGTTCGTCCTGCTCGGCGCCTCGCTGCTGGCCGGCAGCCTGTCGGCCTGCTCCAGCGGCCACGGCTGGCGCCATGGCGAGATGGACGGTCAGCGCATGACGGAGATGCGCGGCAAGGCGCTCGAGCGCGTTGGCAGCAAGCTGGCGCTCGATGCGGCGCAGAAGCAGAAGCTCGAACAGCTCGCCGACACCTTGCAGGCGCAGCGCAAGGCCTTCCTGGGCGATGCGGCGAAGCCACGCGAAGCCCTGCAGGCGCTGGTCGCGGGTGCCACGTTCGACCGCGCGGGCGCGCAGGCGCTGGTGGAGGCCAAGGTGCGCGCCGTGCAGGCCGGCAGCCCCGAGGTGATTGCCGCGATGGGCGACTTCTACGACAGCCTGCGGCCCGAGCAGCAGAACCAGGTGCGCGAGATGATGGCCAAGCGCCGCGGCTGGATGGGCCGGCGGGGGTGACGCCATGGCGCACGCGCTCCGCAGCCTGCGCGGCCTGACGCAAGGTCTGCGCGAAATCGGCCCCTCCTTGTTCCACGGCGTGCCGCAGCCGCACGAGGAGCTGCTCGCCCTCGTCTGGGGCCCCCGCTTCGACCGGGTGCACGCGCTCGGCCTGGCGGCGCACCGGCCCGAACAAGCGGCGCGCACCCTGCCCGCGCTGCTGTCGGCGGCCGACTCCTTCGATACGCTGGAGGCCGGCAGCCAGCAGCGCCTGCGCCGCCTCATCCTGCGCCACCACCGGCTGGCAAGCGCGGCACCGCAGCGGTTCTGAGCCCCCGGCATCCATCGACGCGTTCCCGGGGGAGAATCCGCGCACCATGCACCGCATCCTGCTCATCGACGACGACGAACAGCTGGGCGCGCCGCTGGCGAGCTACTTCCAGCGCTTCGAGCTGGACTTGGTGCAGGCGCTGCGCCCGAGCACCGGCCTGGCACTGCTCGCGGACGGCGGGTTCGACGCGGCCATCCTGGACGTGATGCTGCCGGAGATGGACGGCTTCGCGCTGTGCCGCAGCATCCGCGCGACCTCCAGCCTGCCCATCGTCATGCTCACCGCGCGCGGCGAGGTGATGGACCGCGTCGTCGGCCTGGAGCTGGGCGCCGACGACTACCTGCCCAAGCCCTTCGAGCCGCGCGAACTGGTGGCGCGCCTGCAGACGGTGCTGCGCCGTGCAAAGGCGGCCCCGCAACCGGACACGGCCAACTTCCTGGAGTTCGACGGCCTGCGCATCGACGCCGCGCGGCGCAGCGTGTCCTGCCTCGGGCGTACGGTGGAGCTCACCGGCACCGAGTTCGATCTGCTGCACCTGCTTGCGCGCCAGGCCGGGCAGGTCCTCAGCCGCGACGACATCCTCAACCAGCTGCGCGGCCACGACGCCGAGCTGTACACGCGCGCGGTGGACATCGTCGTCAGCCGCCTGCGCAAGAAGCTCGAACCCCTCGACGCCATCAAGACCTTGCGCAACGCCGGCTACACCCTGGCCTTGCGCCGCGTGGCGGCATGAGCCACGCCGACCGGCACACCCGCGCGGGCCGCCCGGCCTGGCACCGGCGCGCGCGCCAGGCGGTGCGCCGCTCGCTGCGCGTGCGCCTGGTGCTGGTGTTCCTGGTGCTGGCCCTCGGCCTCGCGGTGACCTTCATCGCCGGTGTGCAGCAAAGCGTCGCCGTGGCCTGGCGCGAGGCCGCGCGGCCGCTGTTGATCGACTACGTGGACCATCTGGCCCGGGAAGTGGGCAGCCCGCCCAGCGTGGCGCGGGCCCAGGCCATCACGGCGCGGCTGCCGATCGCCTTGCGCATCTCGGGGCCCGCGGTGAACTGGGCGTCCGAGCCCGACGGGCCGGGCCCGGGTGGGTCGGTGGGCACAGACACCGGCCGGCCCGGCTGGGGCCAGGAGCCCGGCTGGCGCCGTGCGGACGGACACGAGCGCCTGTTGGTGCGCACCACGGCGGACGGGCACCGGCTGGAATTCGGCCTCAGCGCGCAGACCTGGCAGCAGCGCCCACGCATCGCCTGGGCCACGCTGGGCGCGCTGCTGCTGCTGACCGCACTGGCCTGGCTGTACGTGCGCCACCTGCTGCGCCCGCTGGACGACATCCGCGCCGGGGCGCAGCGTTTCGGCGCCGGGCGCTTCGACGTACCGATACCGGTGCGCCGCGCCGGCCGACCGGACGAGCTCGGGCAACTGGCCGCCACCATCAACACCATGGGCGGCGACATCCACCAGATGCTCGAAGCCAAGCGCGCGCTGCTGCTCGCCATGAGCCACGAACTGCGCAGCCCCCTGACGCGCGCGCGCCTGAACGCCGAACTGCTGCCCGAGGGCGGCGACGGCCAGGCCCCGCGCCAGGCGCTGCTGCGCGACCTGGGCGAAATGGCGCGCTTGATTGCCGACCTGCTGGAGAGCGAACGCCTTGCCGGCCGCCACGCCGCCCTGCAGCGCGAACCGGTGGACCTGGCCGAACTGGCACGCGAAGTGGTGGCCGAGCTCGCCCCCCGCCACGCCGGTGCCGCCGGCGTTCGCATCTCCACGCCGGCCGACCTGCCCCCCCTCCTGCTGGACCGCGCGCGCATGCGCCTGCTGCTGCGCAACCTGCTCGACAACGCCCTGCGCCACAGCGAGCCCGGCGCGCCCGCCCCCGAGCTGCACCTGCGCCCGGCGGGTGGGCAGCTGGAGCTGGAGGTGCGCGACCACGGCCCTGGCGTGGCGGCCGAACACCTGGCGCAGCTTGCCCAGCCGTTCTACCGCCCGGACAGCGCACGCCAGCGCAGCACCGGCGGCGTGGGCCTGGGTCTGTACCTGTGCCGCCTGGTGGCCGAAGCGCACGGCGGCCGGCTCGAATTGGGCAACGCTGCGCCGGGGTTGGCGGTGCGGGTGGTGTTGCCGATGACCGCCGCATAAGCCGGGGGTTGACCCGCGTGGCACAATTCGGTTAACTTGTATATACAAGTACATCGCACCATGACCGCCCCCGCCCATCCCCGCACCGCGAGCAAACCCCGCCGTCCCGCCCCGGTGGCTACCCCGGCCCTTGCCCTGTACCAGCAGGTCAAGGATTTCATCGCCCGCCGCATCCAGGAGGGCGCCTGGCGCGCGGGGGACAAATTGCCGTCGGAAAACGACCTGGTGAACCAGTTTGGCGTCTCGCGCATGACGGTGAACCGGGCGCTGCGCGAACTGGTCGAGCAGGGCCGCATCGTGCGCGTGGCGGGCGTGGGCAGCTTTGTCGCCGAAGACAAGCCACAGTCCACCCTCTTGCAGATTGCCAATCTGGCGAGCGAGATCCGCCAGCGCGGCCACGACTACCGCTGCGACGTGCTCTCGGTGCAGCGCATCTCGGCGCCGCTGGAAGTGGCCACCGCGCTGGACCTGCGCACGGGCGAATCCGCCTTCCACACGCTCTGCGTGCACCGCGAGGACGGCCTGCCCGTGCAGCTGGAAGACCGCTACGTGAACCCGCGCCAGGTGCCCGATTTCGGCCAGCAGGATTTCTCTCGCCAGCAGCCTTCGGAGTTTCTGGTGCGCAACGTCCCGTTCGACCAGATCGAGCACGTGGTGGACGCCGTGCTGCCCACGGCCGAGCAGGCGGCGCTCCTGGAAATGAACGTGGGCGAGCCCTGCCTGCTGCTCACGCGGCGCACCTGGTCGGGCGGCGTGCCCATCACGCTGGCGCGCTGCCTGAACCCGGCGACGCGCTACCGCCTGGGCAGCCGATTCCGCGCCGACGGCAGCCCGGTGATTGTGTAAGGGCGTCCCCGTCTGCACGAACGCTCGCGCCTACTTGTCTATACAGGATGAAATTTATGAACATGACCGCTTCTTCTGCGCTGACCCTGCATCCCGGCAAGGTCACGCTGGCCGATCTGCGCCGCATCCATGCCGGCCCGCTGACGCTGGCCCTGGATTCGGCAGCGCGCGCGGGCATGCAGGCATCGCAGGCCACGGTGCAGCGCATAGTCGATGAAGACCAGGTGGTCTATGGCATCAACACCGGCTTCGGCAAGCTGGCCAGCACCAAGATTGCCCACGAGCGCCTCGCCGAGCTGCAGCGCAACCTGGTGCTGTCGCACAGCGTGGGCACGGGCGACCCGCTGCCCGACGACGTCGTGCGCCTCATCCTGGCGACCAAGGCCGTGAGCCTGGCGCGCGGCCATTCGGGCATCCGCCCCGAGATCGTGGATGCGTTGCTGGCGCTGGCCAACGCCAACGTGCTGCCGGTGATCCCGGCCAAGGGATCGGTGGGCGCCTCGGGCGACCTGGCGCCGCTGGCGCACCTGGCCTGTGTGCTGATCGGCGAAGGGCAGGCCAGGATGAATGGGAAGGTGGTGCCCGGTGCCGAGGCCATGCGTTCCATCGGCCTGCAGCCCTTCGTGCTCGGGCCCAAGGAAGGGCTGGCGCTGCTCAATGGCACGCAGGTGTCCACCGCACTCGCGCTGGCGGGGTTGTTCGGCGCCGAGAGCGTGTTCGCCGCCGCACTGGTCGCGGGCTGCCTGTCGCTCGAAGCCATCAAGGGCTCGGTCAAACCGTTTGATGCGCGCATCCACGAAGCGCGCGGCCAGGCCGGGCAGATCGCCGTGGCCGCCGCCGTGCGCGCGCTGCTCGATGGCAGCGCCATCGACCCTTCGCACCCGAACTGCGGCCGTGTGCAGGACCCTTATTCGATCCGCTGCGTGCCGCAGGTGATGGGCGCGTGCCTGGACAACCTGCACCACGCCGCGCGCGTGCTGACCATCGAGGCCAATGCGGCGTCGGACAACCCGCTCGTTTTTGCTGCACTGGATGGCACCTCCGGCGCGGGCGACGTGATCTCCGGCGGCAACTTCCACGCCGAGCCCGTGGCGTTTGTGGCCGACATCATTGCGCTGGCCGTGGCCGAAATCGGGGCCATCTCCGAGCGCCGCCTGTCGCTGCTGCTCGACCCGGGCCTCTCCGGCCTGCCCGCGTTCCTGATCCGCGACAGCGGCGTGAACTCCGGCTTCATGATCGCCCAGGTCACCGCCGCCGCGCTGGCGGCCGAGAACCAGTGCCTGGCCAACCCCAGCAGCGTGACCAGCCTGCCCACATCGGCCAACCAGGAAGACCATGTCTCCATGGCCACCTACGGCGCGCGCCGCCTGGGCGACATGGTGCGCAACGCCGCCGTGATGGTCGGCATCGAGGCCATGGCCGCTGCGCAGGGCATGGAGTTCGACAGAGCACTGAAATCCTCACCGCTGATCGAAGCGCAATTCGCCGCCATCCGAAAGCGTGTGGCCTACCTGGAGCAGGACCGCTACCTCGCGCCCGACATCGACGCCATGCGCGCATGGGCCCAGGAGTCGGCCTGGCCCGCGCTGCCGCGGCGGCCCCGCCCCAGGGGCCCTGGATCCCCCTCCCCACCCGCCCTGATCCCCAGGTGCCCCCCGTGACCGCCCACGCCGCCACCCTGCCCCCCCCCGCCCCCCCCGCCCCCCGCCACGACCCGACACGCGTGATCCGCGCGCCGCGCGGCAGCCAGCTTACCTGCAAGAGCTGGCTCACCGAGGCCGCCTACCGCATGATCCAGAACAACCTCGACGCCGAGGTGGCCGAGCGTCCGCAGGACCTCGTGGTCTACGGCGGCATCGGCCGCGCCGCGCGCAACTGGGAATGCTATGACCAGATCCTCGCCTCGCTCAAGGACTTGAACGACGATGAGTCGCTGCTCATCCAGTCCGGCAAGCCCGTGGGCGTGTTCAAGACCCACGCCAACGCGCCCCGCGTGCTGCTGGCCAACTCCAACCTGGTGCCCAAGTGGGCCAACTGGGAGCATTTCAGCGAGCTGGACCAGAAGGGCCTGTTCATGTACGGCCAGATGACCGCGGGCAGCTGGATCTACATCGGCACCCAGGGCATCGTGCAAGGCACCTACGAGACCTTTGCAGAAGCCGGGCGCCAGCACTTTGGCGGCTCGCTGGCAGGCAAGTGGATTCTCACGGCAGGCCTGGGTGGCATGGGCGGCGCGCAGCCGCTGGCCGCCACGTTTGCAGGCGCGGTGTCGCTCAACATCGAATGCCAGCAAAGCAGCATCGACTTTCGCCTGCGCTCGCGCTACCTGGACGAGCAGGCCACCGACCTGGACGATGCGCTGGCGCGCATCCAGCGCTACACGCAGGAGAAGAAGGCCATCTCCATCGGCCTGCTGGGCAACGCCGCCGACATCCTGCCCGAGCTGGTGCGCCGCGCTCAAGCTGGGGGCATCAAGCCCGACCTCGTCACCGACCAGACCAGCGCCCACGACCTTATCCACGGCTACCTGCCCAGCGGCTGGACCGTGCCGCAATGGCAGGCCGCGCAGAAAGACCCCGCGCAGCATGGTGCGCTCAAGGCCGCCGCAGCCACAAGCTGCGCCGTCCATGTGCGGGCCATGCTCGACTTCCAGGCCATGGGCATCCCCACGGTGGACTACGGCAACAACATCCGCCAGGTGGCGTTCGACCAGGGCGTAGCGAACGCCTTCGACTTCCCCGGCTTCGTGCCCGCCTACATCCGCCCGCTGTTCTGCGAGGGCAAGGGGCCATTCCGCTGGGTGGCGCTCTCGGGCGACCCCGAGGACATCTACAAGACCGACGCCAAGATCAAGGAGCTGTTCCCCGACAACCACCACACGCACCGCTGGCTCGACATGGCGCGCGAGCGCATTGCCTTCCAGGGCCTGCCCGCGCGCATCTGCTGGCTGGGCCTGGGCGAGCGCCACCGCGCCGGCCTGGCCTTCAACGAGATGGTGAAGAACGGTGAGCTCAAGGCCCCCATCGTCATCGGCCGCGACCACCTGGACACCGGTAGCGTGGCCAGCCCCAACCGCGAGACCGAGTCCATGAAGGACGGCACCGACGCCGTGAGCGACTGGCCGCTGCTCAATGCCCTGCTCAACACCGCGGGCGGCGCCACCTGGGTGAGCCTGCACCATGGCGGCGGCGTGGGCATGGGTTACAGCCAGCACTCGGGCATGGTCATCGTGGCCGACGGCACGGAGGCCGCCGCCGAGCGCCTGGCGCGTGTGCTGGTGAACGACTGCGGCTCGGGCGTGATGCGCCATGCGGACGCGGGCTACGAGCTGGCCATCGCCACGGCCAGGAAGCAGGGGCTCAAGCTGCCCATGGTTCGCTGAAGGAGTACACCATGAGCACGCCCTTTGCCTGGCAAGGCCGCATCGATGCCGAGGAAACCGGCCCCAGCCCGCGCTGGCACCAACGGGTGCAGCCCTTTGCTGCCACCAGCCAGGGCGGCGTGGCCCTGATCGGATTTGCCGTGGACGAAGGCGTGCGCCGCAACGCCGGGCGCGTGGGCGCTGCGCATGGCCCCGATGTTGCGCGCAAGGCGCTGGCCAACCTGCCCGTGCTGGGCGAGCCCGCGCTGTGGGACATGGGCGACATCGACTGCCCGCAGGGCGAGCTGGAAGCGGCACAGGTGGCACTGGGCCAGCACGTGGCGCAGGCCAGGGCGCAGGGCTGCCTGCCCCTGGTGCTGGGCGGCGGGCACGAGGTGGCCTGGGGCACTTTCCAGGGCATCGCGCAGGCGCTGCCAGCCGCGCAGCGCATCCTCATCCTCAACCTGGATGCCCACTTCGACCTGCGCATGGCGCATGCGGGCAACTCGGGCACACCGTTCCGCCAGATCCAGGAGCTGTGCGCAGCCCAGGGACGGGCGTTCTGCTACCGCGTTCTGGGCATCAGCCGCTATGCCAACACCCAGGCCCTGTTCGAGCGCGCCGACGCGCTGGGCGTGCGCTACTGGCTCGACGACGTTGTGCAGACCGAAGCGGGCATGCAGCAGGCCCTGGCCGCGCTGGCGCAGGAGCTGCAGGCGTGCGACGCGGTGTACCTCAGCATCGACATCGATGTGCTGCCCGGCGCCGTGGCTCCCGGCGTATCGGCCCCCGCGCCGCTGGGCGTGCCGCTGTGGGGTGTGGAACGCGTGGTCGATGCGGTGCTCTCCAGCGGCAAGCTGGTGGCGGCAGACCTGGCCGAGTTCAACCCCAGCTTCGACCGCGACGGCCTGACCGCCAAGGTGGTGGCCCGCCTGGCCGCCCGCCTGGCGCGCGGAAAAATTTGAATAAAAAGCGCCTCTGGCGCCCTATTAATGAGCGCGAATAGCTATAACAATAGGAGCAAAACATGACCCAACCCCCATCCGCCAGCGCCGACGGTGTGTGGCGCCACCTGCGCCTGGCCCCCGGCCTGGCGCAACCCACGCAGCCCGTGGCCGACGGCGCACCTGCCGCGATGGTGGTGCAGCAGGGCGTGCTGCGCTGGCTGGGGCCGCAGCAGGCCGTGCCCGCAGCGTTTGCGCACCTGCCGCAGCACGATGCGTGCGGCGCCTGGGCCACGCCGGGGCTGATTGATTGCCATACCCACCTGGTCTATGGCGGCCAGCGCGCGCATGAATTCGCCCTGCGCCTGGCCGGCGCCAGCTACGAGGAGGTGGCGCGCGCCGGGGGCGGCATCGTCTCCAGCGTGCACGCCACGCGCGCGGCCAGCGAGGACGCGCTGTACGCCAGCGCCCTGCCACGCCTCGCGGCCCTGCTGGCCGAGGGCCTGTGCGCCATCGAAATCAAGTCCGGCTACGGCCTGGCCCTGGAGCATGAGCGCAAACAATTGCGCGTGGCGCGCCGCCTGGGGCGCGAGCAGGGCATCACGGTGCGCACCACCTTTCTGGGCGCCCACGCCCTGCCGCCGGAATACACCGGGCGCAGCCAGGACTACATCGACCACCTGTGCCAGCAGATGCTGCCCGCGCTGCACGACGAAGGCCTGGTGGACGCGGTGGACGTGTTCTGCGAGCGCATCGCCTTCTCACTCGCCGAAACCGAGCAGGTGTTTGCCACCGCCCAGCGCCTGGGCCTGCCCGTCAAGCTGCACGCCGGGCAGCTCTCCGACATGGGCGGCGCGCAGCTCGCGGCGCGCTACCAGGCGCTGTCGTGCGACCACATCGAACACCTCTCCCCGGCGGGCATTGCCGCCATGCGCGCGGCCGGCACCGTGGCCGTGCTGCTGCCCGGCGCCTACTACACCCTGCGCGACACCCACCTGCCACCCATCGAGCAACTGCGCGCCGCGGGCGTGCCCATGGCCGTGTCCACCGACCACAACCCCGGCACCTCGCCCGCATTGAGCCTGCTGCTCATGGCCCACATGGCCTGCACCCTGTTTGGCCTGACGGTGCCCGAGGCGCTGGCCGGCATCACCCGGCACGCGGCGCGGGCGCTGGGCCTGCAGGACACGCACGGCCTGCTGGCGGCGGGCCGCGCGGCCGATTTCGTGCTGTGGCCCGTGGGCGAGCTGGCGGAGCTGGTCTACTGGCTGGGGCAGCGGCCGGCGTGCACGGTGGTGCGCCAGGGGCGCATCGTGCAGGGCACAGGCTCCGCCTTGCCCTAGGTGTCGGATCATCAGGGCGTCGGTGGAATAGACGTGGATGGGTTGCCTGGCGCACAGCCAGATTGAAGAACTGCTGCCGCACCGCTGGCAGCAGCCGAGCGGACCCTGGCATTGGATGACAAGGCGCTTGTTCAGCGAGGGGCCGTCTTGCGCAGCAGGCCCGGGGAGCCCTTCCAGCGCTGGCCTGCGTCGGTTCGCTTGCTGGCGGTCTTCTTGTGCAGGCGCAGCACCCAGCCATGCATGACGCTGCCATCGGTGGTCGTGAAGTGGACCCGGTCACCCTCGGCGAAGTGCGCCAACTCCCCCGTGCTCTTGGCCTGTGCCAGCGGGTTCAACCGCTCGGTCACAGCCGCGACCACGCGCCCATGAGCCGTTCTGGCTTTGGTACTGAGATCTTCCTTCCGGCGACCTGTAGCAGTCCTGCCAACTGCAACTCCTGCAGGATCCGCGAGAAATGCTCTGGGGTGAGACTCAGTTGCGAGGCGATTGCGCTTTTGGTGGCCGGGAGTATGGTTTCAAACGGCACGCTGGCATCCCTGCAGGACTGAAGCAGGTAGGCGACAAACCGTTCCGTGCCATTGCTCAAGGCCTGCCGCTCCAGTTCGAGCACCAGGCTTTCCACGCGCCGGCTGAGGCCGGCGATCATCGCGCGCGCGAACTGGGGATTGCGGTCCAGTTCATCGAATATTGCGGCCCGGGAGATTCGCAGCAGCAGCGTATCGCTGGCGGCCTCGGCGGTCACGACCGCCGCTCGCTCCAGGAACATGACCGGCTCCCCGAAGTATTGCCCGGGACCGGCAATCCCGCTCAGTCGCATCCCGCCCTTGGGCGTGCTGCCCCACAGCTTGATTTCCCCGTAGACCACGACATGCATGCCGTCCACCGGGTCGCCTCGGCGGAATACCTGATCCCCACGCCTGAACATATGCCGGGTCGTGACGGCCGCCAAACGCCCCAGCGTCGCGGTATCCAGTGCCTGGAACAAGGGCAGGCGCGCCAGAAGCACGTCACTGTGGATTTCCCGTCGCGCCATGGGCTCAAGCCGTGATCTCGACCCATTCGGCCGCGCCGGATGGGTCGATCACCTGCGTGATCCATTCGCCCCAGGCCTGCGCGAAATCCCGCCGCGCGTCCTCGGATGCCTGGGGGTCCAAGGCCCCACGCAGCAACTGACTCACCGTGGCCGGGCGCGGGGCCGAAAATCCTCGGCGCGCAAACTCCACCGATAGTCCGGAGTCCACGCGCGTAAACCGGATATCACCGCTCATGAGCACGCCGAAACGCAGCAAATCCCTGCGCCCGAAGCGGCCGGCCAGTCCCTTGAAGCCCCCGGCATTGGCAGGGCCGGTGACCAGCCCCGCCACGCTCGCACCGCCGCCGGCCACCGATGGGCAGGCATGCCCCGCCAGGCTGACGGCAGCGATGTAGCGGTAGTCGATCACGCCACCCTGCGCAGAGCACAGCGCCTTGGCCAGCGGATGCTCCCTCGCGAGGGCGGGCGCCTCATCGTAGTAAGCGGGGGTCTTCCTCGTTGCCTTGAGTGCGGGAGGTGTTGCGTCTGCCGCGTCCATGGCCGCCCAAGAATCCGCCCGAGGAGGGCCTCTCGCGGAACATAGGGGTTGCGCCAGGTACGGCCGTCACTGGAAGCGTCACGGTTATCCCCCAGCAGGAAATAGTGACCCGGCGGCACCCGGTAGGTGTCGCTGAACACCGATGGGCTGGCATAGGGTTCTGCCAAGGCGCGGCCGTCGATGCTGACCCGGCCCGCCCTGATCGCCACCACCTCCCCGGGCAGGCCGACGATGCGCTTGACCATGGGCTCACCACTCGCGCGCGCATCCACGATCACCAGATCACCGCGGCGAATTGGCGTGCTTCGCCCCAGGCTGCGTGTCAGCGCCAGACTGCCATCTCGCAGCGTGGGCGCCATCGAGTGCGATCGAATCCTGGTGAGCCAGAGCATCAGTGGTGTCCGCAGCCGCCCGAGGCGTGACCGTGATCATGGCCTTCGGCATATTTGAAGAACGACACGTAGGCATCCATGTAGTGGCGCGCCGCAATCAGGTCGTCGGTATCGAAGTTCTTGAGACCCAGGGCGTGGGTGAAGCGCTTTTCCAGTTCGGCCCAGCGCCCTGTTTCGATCAAGCCGCGCAAAGGCTCGATCGTCCCTCGCTCGAGCGCCTCGTCCGCTGCGCGAACCTGTGGAGGGATCACAGTTCCGGAGGGCTTGATGCCATCGTACCCCGCGCCTTCACCCGCGCGGTGGATGCGCACCAGGTTTTCCAAGAACCAGTCGTCCGCCAATGCCCCCGCCTCGCCGCCTACCGCTCGAACCCGGCGTGCACGCTCAAAGGCCGTGCGAAGCTCGTTTTCGTCTTCGGGGCGCACCCATTTCAAGGCGATATTGACATTCCCCGAATCCAGCGCGCGGCGCCCATCGGTGACCGTCGGGCCATCCGCCGTGTCGCAATGGGCCGACGCCGGGCGAACGATCAGGCGGGTAAGCGAGCCAGCGGTCTTGCGCAGAAATGTGGTGAGTGTCATGACCTTCTCCTTGAAAAATGGATGAATGGACGGCAGGGGCAGGCGCTTCACGGGCGCTCGGCAAACGGCGCGGACGGGACCCATCGCTCCAAGCGCGCCGATAGACTCTATTCCCTGCGCCAGCATTCAGACAAGCCAACTGCGCAGGCGTTCAGGCCAATGCTCGGTTTCTTAGCAAATATCAAATCGTGGGCGCTGCCCCACGAGTTGAGCCGGTCTTTCGACTGCCACGCATGTCTGCCAGGGCGAAAACGTTGTGCCTGAACTTGCCGGGATCGATGCCACGGCCCAGGAACAGCAGACCATCTCTAGTGCGCAAGACCCCGCTGCGCTTGCGTCTTGGGGGCCTTTCCTACAATCCCACCCCATGCAAGCCCTCCACTACACCCGCGCCCAGCAGCTCCCCGCCCTTCTTGAAAAGCGCATCGTCATCCTCGACGGCGCCATGGGCACCATGATCCAGCGCTTCAAGCTGGGCGAGGCGCAGTACCGCGGCGCAGGCTACACCGGGCCCGACGGCGCGGGCGAGCGCTTCACCGACTTCCCGCGCGACGTCAAGGGCAACAACGAGCTGCTCTCGATCACCCGCCCCGACGTGATCCGCGACATCCACGAACGCTACCTGGCCGCCGGCGCCGACCTCATCGAGACCAACACCTTCGGCGCCACCACCATCGCGCAGGAGGACTACGGCATGGCCCACCTGGCGCGCGAAATGAACCTGCGCTCGGCGCAGCTCGCGCGCGCCGCCTGCGACAAGTTTTCCACCCCGGAGCACCCGCGTTTCGTCGCCGGCGCGCTCGGCCCCACGCCCAAGACGGCCAGCATCAGCCCCGACGTGAACGACCCCGGCGCGCGCAACATCAGCTTCGAGCAGTTGCGCGCCGCCTATTTCGAGCAGGCCCAGGCGCTGATCGAAGGCGGCGCCGACGTGCTGCTGGTCGAAACCATCTTCGACACGCTCAACGCCAAGGCCGCGCTGTTCGCCATCGAGGAAGTGTTCGACCAGACGGGCGAGCGCCTGCCCGTCATCATCAGCGGCACCGTCACCGACGCCTCGGGCCGCATCCTCTCGGGCCAGACCGTCACCGCCTTCTGGCACAGCGTGCGCCACGCCCGGCCCCTGGCTGTGGGCCTCAACTGCGCGCTGGGCGCCGCCCTCATGCGTCCCTACATCCAGGAGCTGGCCAAGGCCGCGCAGGGCACCTACATCAGTTGCTACCCCAACGCCGGCCTGCCCAACCCCATGAGCGACACCGGCTTCGACGAGACGCCCGAGGTCACCAGCCGGCTGGTGCACGAATTCGCCGCCGAAGGCCTGGTGAACATCGTCGGCGGCTGCTGCGGCACCACGCCCGAGCACATCGGCGCCATCGCCCGCGCCGTGGCGCCCGCCAAGGCCCGGCCGCTGTTCTACCCCGCCGCCGCCTGAGCCCGCCGCGCGCCGCGTGCCGCGGAATTTGGGCAAAAATGGGGCTCAGCGCTTGCCAGGCAAGCGCGAGCAGCTACTCAATCGATAGCATTTCGGGCCCCGGGGCGGCCTCTGGCCAGGCGCGCGCCCAGGGCGCAGAATGCGTAGGCCGCGTGCTCCACCGTGCGCGCGGCCCGCATCCGCCCGCACGCATGTCTGTGAACGTCGATCCACCCCGGGGCGCCCCGCCCGCCCTGGCCCTGGCGCTGGCCGAAGCCGCGCTGCAGCGCCAGGGCATGCTGCTGGGCGGCGAGCGTGCGCCCGCCGCCCCGGGCCCGCCGCCCGGCGCGCCCTCATCCGGCGCCCCGCCCGGCGTGCCGCCCCCGCCCCCGGGGCCTGCCGGCGCCGCGCCCGCCCCGCCCGCGCAGGACGCCGTGCACCTCTCGCCCCAGGCGCGCAGCCAGTGGGGCGCCGAGCGCGGCGCGCCCCCCGGCGGCCCGCAGGCCCGGCCCGCAGCCGCCGCGGGCCTGCCCGGGAGCCCCACCGGCAACACCTCCGGCAGGCCTGCGTCCGCCGCCACCGCCGTGCCCGGCGCGCCCGGTACGGCAGGCGCTGCCGCGGTGCGCGCGCCCTGGCCCGCCACGGGCGTGGGTGCACCGCTGCGCCAGCTCCTGTCGGCCCTGGTGCAGCAGCTCACGGCGCCCGCCCAGCCGCAGCGCCTGCTGGCCGTGCAGCCCTGGCCCGCAGCGCTGCTGCCCCTGGTCGATGGCGCGGCGCAAGCGCCCGCGGCCCCCGGCCTGCCGCCGCTGCAGACCTGGCTGGTCGGCCAGGGCGTGGTGCAGACGGCTGCCGGTGCGCGCACCTTCTCGCTCGCGCTGCGCGTGCCGGCACCCTGGCTCCAGGCGCTGCCCGCCGCGGCCGCGGCCGCCACCCCCCTGGGGCCGCTGGCGGGTGCGTTCACCGGAGCGCCGCAGGCGCTGCAGTCGGGCACCTGGGCGCTGGTGCTGCAGCCGCAAGGCCCCCAGGCGCCGCGGACCAGTGCGCTGCTCCAGCTCGACCTGCAGCCCCCGGGCCAGGGCGCGGCGGCGGCCACCGTCTATGGCCGCGAGCTGCTGCAGCCGCGCCAGGACCCCTGGCTGCACATGGCCCAGCTCCAGGCCAGCGGCCAGGCCCCGCGCGACACCGACGCCGCCCGCGAGCGCGAGACCGCGCTGTGCCACACCCCCGGCTGCCCCTACGCCGGACGCGCGCCCTGCGAGCAGCCCTTTTGCCTGGCCTTGCGCGCGGTCATGCCGGTGGCGGCGGCGCGGGGCGGGATGCCATGAAAAAACCCCTGGCGCCGATCGGACGCCAGGGGCTTTCTTCGCAGGAGGCCCGGCGGGATGGGCCGGGCTCCGAAACGCGGGTCAGGGGGCCATCAGGGGTACAGGCCGCGCATTTCGCGCGCGTGCAGGATGCGCTTGCAGGCGACGATGAAGGTGGCCGTGCGCAGCGAGACCTTGTTCTCCTGCGCCACCTGCCAGACGGCGGCGAACGCCTCTTTCATGATGCGCACCAGGCGGGCGTTGATCTCGTCCTCGGTCCAGAAGAAGCTGGAGAAGTCCTGCACCCATTCGAAGTAGCTGACCGTCACGCCGCCGGCGTTGGCGATCACGTCGGGCAGGACCAGCACGCCCTTGTCGTTGAGGATGTCGTCGGCCTCGGGGGTGGTGGGGCCGTTGGCGCCCTCGATGACCATCCGCGCCTTGACCTTGCCGGCGTTGTCCTGGGTGAGCTGGCCTTCGAGTGCGGCGGGGAGGAGGATGTCGCAGTCCACGCCCCCGAAAACCCCCTTCGCCCTGGCCCCCGCCCCCGCAAACCCGGCCACGCCCCCCGCTTGCTGCCCATGCGCCCCCCCGGCGGCGGCGCCCCCGCCCCGGGCGTTGTCGAGGCTGCCCGCGTGGGC
>Ga0066256_1000838_pt3 | contig 30878 bp, 33 predicted proteins | sample ThiBio_1000_biof_FD_87107 | JGI IMG/M metagenome (GOLD analysis project Ga0066256, IMG submission 87107) | Wastewater bioreactor microbial communities from Cape Town, South Africa - Thiocy_expt_1000_biof (version 2) | ecosystem: Engineered > Bioreactor > Thiocyanate-remediating >... | reverse complement strand
ATCCGCACAAGACGGTGGCCGAGAACATCGGCTATCCGCTCAAGATCGCGCGCATGCCACGCGAGGAGCGCGACCGGAAGGTGAGGGAGGTCGCTGCCGCGCTCGATCTGTCCGACTATCTCGGCCGTCGGCCGAGCCAGCTTTCCGGCGGCCAGCGGCAGCGTGTGGCGATGGGGCGCGCGATCGTGCGCGAACCCTCGGTCTTCCTGTTCGACGAGCCGCTCTCCAATCTCGACGCCAAGCTGCGCGTGCAGATGCGCATCGAGCTGAAGAAGCTGCACAAGAAGCTCAACGCCACCTCGATCCTCGTCACGCACGACCAGGTGGAGGCGATGACCATGGCCGACAAGCTGATCGTAATGAACAAGGGCCATGTCGAGCAGGTAGGCTCGCCGGCCGAGGTCTACCGTCGCCCCGCCTCTATCTTCGTCGCCGCCTTCACCGGCGCGCCGGCGATGAACCTCGCCGCGGGCACCGTCGGCGACAAGGGAACAGTCGCGCTTGACGCCGCACCTACGATGCCGTTCGCGTCTGGTGCAGCCCTGGGTGCCGGCCAACGCGTCACAGTCGGCGTCAGGCCGGAGGAGATCGTGCTTTCGGCGAGCGGCAAGGGTCTGCCAGGCCGGATCGAGCTGATCGAGGAGCTGGGCGGCAGCCGCATCGCCTACTGTTCCGTCGGTTCGCAGGAATTCGCCACGGTGATGCCCCCGGCGCTCGATCTGTCCGAAGGCGACGAGGCCGTTCTCGATCTGCCGGCGCGTGCGCTGCATTTCTTCGACATCGAATCCGGCCGGCGGTATGACGCCTGAGCAAAGGGCGTGAGGTGAGCCATTGTCAGAGGAAGAAGAGCGCATGTCGTTGCCCGCCCCCCTCACCGCCGCCAAGATCCTTCCGGAGGATTCCGGCTCGGCGCTGCTGGTGGGGCGGGTGTGGTCGGATGTTGCGGGCGGGCCGTGCGTGGTGCTGGTGCGCGGCGGCGATCTGTTCGACCTGACGCCGCTGGCCCCGACCCTGTCGGCCCTGCTGGAGCGGCCCGGACTCGCCGCCGGGCTGGCGGGCGCTGGTGATCTCGCGCGGCTCGGCTCCCTCGACGATTTCCTCGCCGGCAGAGGCGGCCGCCTGCTCGCGCCGGTCGACCTTCAGGCCGTCAAGGCGGCGGGCGTGACGTTTGCCGGCAGCATGCTGGAGCGCGTCGTCGAGGAGCAGGCCAAGGGCAGCCCGACGCGGGCGCAGGAGATCCGCGAGCGGCTGGCGCCCATCCTCGGCGACACGCTGAAGAACCTGCGCGCCGGCTCCGGCGAGGCGGCGAAGGTGAAGGCGCTGCTGCAGGACATGGGCCTGTGGTCGCAATATCTGGAGGTCGGCATCGGCCCCGACGCCGAGATCTTCACCAAGGCCCAGCCCATGTCGAGCGTCGGCTGCGGCGAGGCGATCGGCATCCACCCGAAGTCGGAATGGAACAATCCCGAGCCGGAGGTGGTGCTGGCCGTCACCTCCAAGGGCGCCATCGTCGGCGCCACGCTCGGCAACGACGTCAATTTGCGCGATTTCGAGGGGCGCTCGGCGCTGCTCTTGTCCAAGGCCAAGGACAACAACGCCTCCTGCGCCATCGGCCCGTTCATCCGCCTGTTCGACGCCGGCTTCGGGCTGGAGGACGTCGAGGCGCTGGAGCTCTCGCTGCTGGTCGAGGGCGAGGACGGTTTTCGCATGTCGGGCATCAGCGCCATGCGCGCGATCAGCCGCACGCCGGCCGACCTGGTCGGGCAACTCATGAACCGCAACCACCAGTATCCGGACGGGGCGGTGCTGTTCCTGGGCACCATGTTCGCGCCGGTGGAGGACAGGCTGGGGCCGGGGCTGGGCTTCACCCACAAGGTCGGCGACCGGGTCGAGATCGCCTCGCCCCGGCTCGGCCGCCTCGTCAACCGCGTCGCCCTCTCCGACGCCTGCCCCGAATGGACCTTCGGCATCGGCGCCCTCATCGCAAACCTGGCGCAGCGAAAGTTGATCTGACGAGGCTAGAATGACGGATACGCGAAACGGACGCCGGCTGCGCTCACAGGACTGGTTCGACAATCCCGACCATCTCGACATGACGGCGCTCTATCTCGAGCGCTTCATGAACTACGGCGTGACGCCGGAGGAGCTGCGCTCAGGCAAGCCGGTGATCGGCATCGCCCAGTCGGGCAGCGATCTCACGCCGTGCAACCGCGTGCATGTGGAACTGGTCTCGCGCGTGCGCGACGGCATCCGCGACGCCGGCGGCATCCCGATCGTCTTTCCGACGCATCCGATCTTCGAGAACTGCAAGCGCCCGACCGCCGCGCTCGACCGCAATCTTGCCTATCTCGGCCTCGTCGAGGTTCTCTACGGCTATCCGCTCGACGGCGTCGTGCTGACGACCGGCTGCGACAAGACCACGCCCTCGGCGCTGATGGCGGCGAGCACGGTCGACATCCCGGCGATCGTCCTGTCCGGCGGGCCGATGCTCGACGGCTGGCACGAGGGCGATCTCGTCGGCTCCGGCACGGTGATCTGGCGGATGCGCCGCAAATTCGCAGCCGGCGAGATCGGCCGCGAGGAATTCCTCCAGGCCGCGCTGGATTCCGCTCCCTCCGTCGGCCATTGCAACACGATGGGCACGGCGTCGACCATGAACGCCATGGCCGAGGCGCTCGGCATGTCGCTGACCGGTTGCGCCCTCATACCGGCCGCCTATCGCGAGCGCGGCCAGATGGCTTACCGCACCGGCCGGCGGGCGGTCGAACTCGTCTGGGAGGACATCAAGCCGTCCGACGTGATGACGCGGGCGGCCTTCATCAACGCGATCCGCGTCAATTCCGCAATCGGCGGCTCGACCAACGCTCAGCCGCATCTGGCTGCAATGGCTCGCCATGCCGGCGTCGAGCTCACCCCCGAAGACTGGCAGACCTATGGCTACGACATCCCGCTGCTGGCCAACGTGCAGCCGGCGGGCGCCTATCTGGGCGAGCGTTTTCACCGCGCCGGCGGCATACCGGCCGTGATGTGGGAGCTGTTGCAGAACGGGCTGCTGGAGCCGGACTGCCGCACCGTGACCGGCCGCACGGTGGGAGAGAACCTGGAAGGGCGTCAGGCGCGCGATCGCGAGGTGATCCGCCCGTTCGCCGAGCCGCTGAGGGAGCGCGCCGGCTTCCTTGTGCTCAAAGGCAATCTGTTCGATTTCGCCATCATGAAGATGAGCGTCGTGTCGGAGGAGTTCCGCGGGCGCTACCTGCGCCGGCCGGGGCATGAGGGCGTGTTCGAGGGCAGGGCGGTCGTCTTCGACGGCTCGGAGGACTACCACGCCCGCATCAACGACCCCGCCTTGGGCATCGACGAGAACACGATCCTGGTCATCCGCGGCGCGGGCCCGGTCGGCTGGCCTGGCTCGGCCGAGGTCGTCAACATGCAACCGCCGGACGCGCTTCTGAAACGGGGCATCACCAGCCTGCCCACGATCGGCGACGGCCGCCAGTCCGGCACCGCCGACAGCCCGTCCATCCTCAACGCCTCGCCCGAAAGCGCGGTTGGCGGCGGGCTGGCCTGGTTGCGGAGCGGCGATACGATCCGCATCGACTTCAACCGCGGCCGCTGCGACATGCTGGTGGACGAGGCCGAGATCGAGCGGCGCAAGCGCGACGGGATTCCCGCGGTGCCGGCAGACGCCACACCCTGGCAGCAGCTCTATCGCCGGACCGTGACACAGCTCGCCGATGGGGCCGTCATAGACGGGGCCGACCAGTTTCGCGGCGTGGGGCGCACGCCACCGCGCCACAACCACTGAGACCGCGACGCAGTCGGCCGTAGCCTCACGGCCCCCGGCCCGTCATCTCATTCGAGGCCGCAGGCGCGCAGGAACAGCGAGCAGACTTCCTTCTTGATGTGGTCCAGGTCGACCTCCTGATCGGCGCCGATCTGCATCACGTTGCGAACCTGCAGGTCGAAGTCGGCATAATGCTGCGTCACGGCCCAGATGTGGATCTGAAACAGCAGCGGATCGACCGGACGGATCAGACCCTTGTCGATCCATGACCGGATGAGGTCGCCCGTCTCGCGGGTCGAGGCGTGGTATTCGTCCCAATAGCGCCGCAGATAGGGTGCGCCGCTGGCGATCTCGGCACCGAATAGCCGCGAGGCCTTCGGGTTCTTCTGCCCGTATTCGAGCTTCTTCTCGATATAGGCGCAGATCACCTCCGCAGGGCTCTCGCCGGCAGAGGCGCTCATGAAGATCTCCTTCCACTCCTCGAGGATGCCGACCAGCACATCCTCGTAGAGCTCCTCCTTGCTGGAGATGTAGTAATGGAGCTGTGGCTTGGTCAGCCCCGCACGCTGGGCGATGGATTGCGTCGAAGCTCCAGCGAGACCCTTGGCCGAGAATTCCTCGATCGCCGCCTCGCGGATCGCGGCATGTACCTGCTGCCTCCGCTGGAGCACCTTCTCGCGGGCGCTCAATGTGCCGGTTTCCATCGTCTTGTCCTGTCGGTCGTCCATTTGGTCCCGCCGTGGCGAACGGTCTTGCGTCGCGACACTATCACGGCTGCCGCACTTACCCAGCACCCACAAGGTCGAATGGCCCTGCCGGCGGTTTGCGCCGTCACCGGCGGCTGTCCTGCGATCGCCGCGTCAGTGGCTGGAGGTGGTGTAGGCATGGCCGACGAGCCCGAAATCCCGCTCGACCCGGTCGAGCAGCGACTGGTCGGGGCGGATCGCGATGCGCGGCAGCGCGGCGCCGGCCGGGTCCCCGCTCGGATGACGGCTGGTGTAGTAGAGCCCGTCGAGCACGACACCGCGCTCCGACAGGACGAGATGCAGCCGGTCGTGCCAATCGGCGAGCTCCGGCCAGCCCATGCCCGCCAGCGACGGATGCCCGAGATCCGAGGTGCCGATCAGCAGCGCGCCGGCCGGCAGCCGGGCGAGGGCCGCGGGCACCTTCACGGCCCCGGCGTCGAACGGGTCGGCGCCGGACGGCAGGAAGGTCTCGCGCGAAACCATGGCAACGTGCGTCGCGGGCACGGCTTCGTTCCCGGCGCCTGCAAGATGGACCTCGCGGGTCGCGACGCGGCCCTGTGCGTCGATGTCGATCACCGTGACTGGATGCGGCGCCTCGCAGACCGCGCGTCCGATGAAATGGAGCGTATTGCCGAGCGGGGTCGGCGTGCTGCCGGGGTGGAAATGCCCTGCAAGCGAAAGCCGCACACGGTCGGATTGCGCCAGCATGCCGAGGAGTTCGGCGCTATCGCCGTAATTGTGCGGGTAGGGATGCTCCACCTGCGGGTGCATGACGTAGTGCTGCAGATGGATCTGCGGGCGGGGATCGGTGTCGCTCAGGCTCGCGCGCAACCTCTCGCGTTCGGCCGTTCCACGGAACGGCACGTTGCCCGGCCCCTCGCGGTCGTGGAATGCAATGATGCGATAGCCGTTGATGCAGGTTTCCGGCGGCGCGTCGAAGACGGAAGCGAAGCGCCCCATCTCGTCGTGATTGCCGGGCATGGTGAGGTAGGGAATGCCCCATTTATCGAAGCGCGCCTTGAGCGCGCGATAATCGGCGACGACCGCGTCGCCGAAGATCTCCATCGCGAACGGATTTGCGCCGCGATAGAGCCCGTAGGGCGCATGCAGCAGGTCGCCCGTGATCGCGAGAAAGTCCGGCTTCAGCTCGGGCAGAAGCGCCTCGAACCGGTCGAGCAACGCTCCGACGTGGCGCGAGCGCCGGGTCGCGATCTCGCTGGTTCCGGGGATCGCTCCCCGGAAATGCAGGTCCGTGAGCTGGACGATGCGGATGGGCTGCGTGGTCATCCAGCAAGCCCCCGGCTGTCGACGGGCGGAATGAAGGTCGGGCCGGGGGCTCTGGTCATCGCACGATTCCTAGAACAGCGCCGACATCTGGTCGTGGATCGCGTCAGCCGCCTGCTCGGCCGTCATCTGCTTGCTGACCATGGCTGTGATGGCGTCGCGTACGATGCGGTCGACGTCGCTGAACTTGCCTTCCAGGCCGCGCGGCATGAACGAGCCGCGATATTCGGCGGCGGACTTCTCGAAGATCGGCAGTTCCTTCCACTTCTCGTAGGCGGCCGGCGTGATCGAGCCGAGCCGTGCCGGCGGGTTGCCGGAGATCAGCGCATATTCTTCCTGCCAGTGCTTCGACGACACGAAGGCGACGAAGTCGAGCGCGGCCTTGCGCCGGTCGTCCGGCAGCCCGGCCGGAACGGCGAGCACGTTGGACGGGCCGCCGGCTTCGCCCTTGAGGGGCACCGGTGCCACCGCATAATGGTTCTTAACTTGCTCGGCCGCCCGCTCGCGGTCGGCCACTGCCCAGCTTCCGTCGATGTACATCGCCGCGTCGCCCTGCCAGAACATCTGGCGCGCGGGATTGACGTCCAGTCCCGGAGGCGTGGCGCCCATGGCGAGCAGCTCGTCGACCTTGGCCACGGCGGCGCGCAGGTCGTCACGCGACACCAGCTTGCCGTCGGTGCCGACCCAGTCCTTGCCGAGACCGGTCAGCATGTAGGTGAGGTAGATGTAGCTGGCATTGGTGTTGGCAGTTGGCCACAGCAGGCCGAACTGGTCGGCGCGGCCGTCGCCGTCACGATCGACGGTCAGCTTCTTGGCTGCATCCATCATGGACGTGATGTCGGTCGGGACAGCCACGCCCGCCTTTTCCAGCATTTCGGCGTTATAATACAGGCCGTAGGAATAGCCGAGCAGGAGCTGGGCGTAGATGTGGCCGTTGCGGCGCATGTCGGCCTGGCCGGGAATGAAGTCGGATTCCTTCCAGCCCGCCGAGGCGAGATAGTCGTCCAGCGGCTCCAGCAGGCCCTCGTCGGCGAAGCTGTAGAAATAGCGCGCCGAGATATGCAGCAGATCCGGCGGGTTGCCGGCGATCAGCCGCGTTGTGAGCTGCTTGTGGTGATCGCCGAAGGGCACGTCGATCAGGTTGATCTTCACGCCGGGATGCTCGGCCTCGAATGCGGACGCGGCCGCACGCCACCAAGCGCCGAAGCCCTGCTGGAGCTGGTAGGAGGGGAGTTCGAGCGTGACATCCGCCCGCGCCGGAAGCGACGAAAGCGCAAGCCCGACGGCAAGAGCCGCCGTCGTTATCAAACGTGCCATTGACTGTCTCCGAACTGACATCGAGGTGGGTTTGATGGCTTGCCCGCGCCTTCCGGCCGGAAAGCCATCGGTGGCGGCCCTCGCCGGCGGCGGCCCGCAGCCGCACGACAGATGGAGGGTGAAAACGCTTGGCTGCGGCAAGGAGGGCATCGCCCGGCTTCAGACGGGGCAGATGTGGCGGTGACCGTGAAATTCCCCTTCATTCTTGTCCGCTTCCCAGGCGTTTCCGAAACTAATAACTGATCTGACCGAATGATCAAACTGTTTGTTAGGAAGGGGAAGAACGAACGCTATGGGCGATGTTTCCAACGGGCCCGGGGCCAACGGCTCGACGTTCGCGGGTGAGATCCAGGCGCGAATGGAGTTTGGGAGGCAAGAGCGAGTCTGCCCATTGGTCACAAGCGGTGTGCTGTTGCCTCGTGCTATTGTGAAGGCCTCGGTTGGGATCTAGCAGCATGGCCAAGCTCGTCTTCGGAATGAACCTGTCCCTCGACGGATACGTCGATTATCAGGAATTCGCGCCCGGCCCGGTGCTCTTTCGTCACTGGATAGAGCATGTGCGCGGGCTGGCCGGCAGCATCTACGGTCGGCGCATGTATGAGATCATGCGCTATTGGGACGAGGACCATCCCGAATGGACCCCGGATCTGCACGAGTTCGCGGCGGCGTGGCGGCGCCAGCCGAAATGGGTCGTGTCGCGTTCGCTGAAATCGGTCGGTCCCAACGCTACGCTCGTCGAGGGCGACGTCGGGGCGGCGATCCGCGAACTGAAGGACCGGCTCGCCGGGGAGATTTCCGTTTCCGGACCGGATCTGGCGCGACGCATGACCGATCTCGGCCTCATCGACGAGTACCGGCTCTACTTCCACCCCGTCGTGCTCGGTCACGGCAAGCCGTTCTTCGCCGGCCCGCGGCCGCCGCTCCGCCTCGTTTCCACCGATCGCGTCGGCGAGGATACGGTCAGGCTGACCTACGTTCCCGCTTGATCGCAAAGCGGGCCTGCAGACTGCGGCGGCGGATCGGATTTCTTTCTGCTCTCCGTCGTTGATCGGCAGGTGCGGCCATCCGAATCGAGCAGAGCCGCGTGTAATGCAAATGGCCGACCGGGCGGGGCCGGTCGGCCATTTCACGCCCGGTCCGACGCTTACTTCTTCTTGGTGGCGGCCTTCTCGGAGCCGGAAGCCTTGGACTTCTTCTTCGGGGCCTGCTTCTTGGCCTTCTTCGCCACCATCTGCACGGGCTTCTTGACGGTGCCGGTGGTCTGGGCCGTCGTCGTGGTGGCGGCAGCGGTGGTGGCGGCGGCGTTGGCGGTGCCGACCATCGGCAGCGAGAGGCCGAGGGCGACGGCGAGGCCGAGAGCGGAAAGCAGGGTCTTGTTCATGGATTTGTTCCTTTCAGGCTGATGGCGGGGCCTACCGGTCGGGGTCGACCGGGGTCACCCCCAGGAGCTTCAGTGCGTTGGCGAACGTCCGGATTCCCTGCGCCTGCTTCCTGCCGGCGCAGTACCGGCTCCCCTTCTTCTGGAGCTCCTTTGCCGCGGCGGCCTGCGCCGCCGTTGCGTGGGTTTCGATGGCCTTGTCGAGCTGTCGACTCAGCCGGCTGCAAAGCTCGCTCCGGGTGGCCCCGGCATGCGTTGGCATCTGCTCCGGCGCCGCGATGGCGAGCGACGCGCAGACGAGCGCTCCCATCGAGGCGACAGCAAAGGCACGCATGGGCGGTTCCCGTGGCCCGGACCGAACTGCCGCGGCCGATCGTCTGGTCGCGACGACGCCCTTATGCCCTTGATTCTTTTCGCCGGTTTTTCCGCAATGTTGAAATTTGTTTCCGCATTGTTTCTGCCGCGGAAAGACGATGGCGGCGGTCTCAAATATGCCCGAAACAGGGCGGCAACGCTGGTTGCGGACGGGTTGGGACGAGTGCCTCGATGAAGACGGAACCGCATATCCTGGTCGTCGACGACGACAGGGGAATCCGCGACCTCCTGCAGGAGTTCTTCCGCAAGCGCGGGCTCGCCACCTCCGTCGCCGGCGACGGCGCCGAGATGGAGGCGGTCATGCGCCGCACGCCGGTCGACCTCGTCGTGCTCGACGTCATGCTGCCCGGCAGGAGCGGCCTGGAGCTGTGCCGCGAGCTCAGGGCGCGCCAGAGCCCGGTCGCCATCATCATGCTGACGGCTGTCAACGAGACGACCGACCGCGTGGTCGGGCTGGAGATCGGCGCCGACGACTACGTTCCCAAGCCCTTCGACCCGCGCGAGCTGCTCGCCCGCATCCGCGCCGTTCTCAGGCGCAATGGCGGCGAGGCCAAACCGCTGCCGCAGCGCCAGGTCTGGCGTTTTTGCGGCTGGACGATGGACTGCTCGCGCCGGCGGCTGGTGGCGCCCGACGACGTGCGCGTGGAACTGACCGCGGCCGAGTTCAACCTGCTGCACACCTTCGTGCGTTGCGCCCAGCGGGTGCTGACCCGCGACCAGCTCATCGAGCTCACCGGCGGCGACGGCGGCATCAGCTACGACCGCTCGATCGACATCCTGGTCAGCCGGCTGCGGCGCAAGATGGAGGACAACCCGAAATCGCCGAAGCTGATCCAGACCGTGCGCAGCGGCGGCTACCAGTTCCTTCCCGAGGCGGTCGCCGAATGAGGCGCCTCCTGCCGCAGACCCTGCCGGGATGGGTACTGCTCGTCGTCATCGCCGGCCTGCTCGCCGGCCAGGTGGCGACCCTCTACATCGTCGCGCTCGACCGCGCCTCCTCCAGCGACGTCATCAACTACTACCGGCTGAACGAGCGCGCCTTCGCGGCGGTGCAGCTCATGCAGCACATGCAGCCCGACGAACGCCGGCAGGTGGCGTCGGGCATGTCGAACAGCAAATACGCGCTCGCCGTCGCGGACCGGCCGGCCGTCGCCTCGTCGATCGCCCAGGACGACGAACTGGCCGAGCTGGAGGACATCCTGGTGGGGCGCCTGTCGAGGTTCGGCATCACCCAGGCGCGGGTGCGCCGCGATCCCGCCTCGATGGCCGACCGGGCGGAACGCACCAGGGCGCCGGACACGGATATCGGCGAGGTCGAGAGCGATCTCCTGGAGTTCGCCGCCGGCTTCGCCCGCAGCGACAAGCTGACCGCCTCGATCCAGTTCGCCGACGGGCAATGGCTCAACTTCACCGAGCCGATCATCCCGCCGGAGCCCGTCCTGTCGGTTGCCAGCGTGCCGCTCTACGTGATGGCGGCCGGCCTGATCGCGGCGATGGCGGCGTGGGCGCTGCGTCGCCGTACTGCGCGATCCCGAACGATGGAACGGCCCGCCGGGCGATTCGGCGAGCATCGGAAGAGCCCGCCGCTGACCGAGACCGGCAGCCGCGAGATCCGCGCCGCCGTCCATGCCGTCAACGCCATGCAGGCGCGCCTGCGCGCCTATGTGGAGGACCGCGAGCACCTCGCCGCCGCGCTGGCGCACGACCTGCGCACGCCGCTCACGCGCATGCGGCTGCGGGTGGAGCTGCTGCGCAATTCCGGCCTGCGGGCCGCACTCGCCGCCGACATTGCCGACATCGAGGCCATAGCCAGCTCCGTGATCGACCTGGCGACCTTCGAGGTGGCGGAGGAGAAGAGCGAGCGGATCGACCTGACGTCGCTGGTCGAGGCGGTGGCGGACGGCTATCCCGGGGTGACGCTGGACGAGGCCGGCCTGAACGCGCGCGAGCTGATATGCGTGGCCCGGCCGGTGGCCCTGAAGCGCTGCATCGACAATCTCGTCCGCAACGCCGTGACCTATGGAAGGCACGCGCGCCTCACGCTCGGCCGCGCGCAGGGTTTTGCCCTCCTTTCGATCCGCGACGAGGGGCCCGGCATCCCGCCGGACCGGCTCGAGGCGGTGTTCTCGCCCTTCGTGCGGCAGGAGACCTCGCGCAGCCGCGAGACCGGCGGGCTGGGCCTCGGCCTCACCATCGCGCGCAACATCGCCCGCGCCGCCGGCGGCGACATCGCGCTGTCCAATCACCCCGAGGGCGGGCTGCTGACCGAGCTGCGGCTGCCGCTGGCCTCCTGATCCCGGCATTCTCGATGCCTGACGTTATCAGCGGGGCAGCAGGGCAGGGGCTATAGAGAGCCGAGACGTCGATAATGCCCGCATGATCGACGGCAAAACCTTGCCTATTGGCCGTTCAGGGACTAACTGAGCCCCATTGATCTCGTCAGAGAGCATGAAACACGCCGCCGCACGTGCGAACGGTGCAGCCGGCGATTCGGCATATTCAAAGGAGCTTGAATGTTCGACGACAGACGTCCCGACTTCCAGAAACGCCAGAGCGATGCGGCGACGGCCAAGAAGGCGCTGCTGGAAGCGGCCCGCAAGGTGGCGCAGGATCCGGCCCTGCAGGAGCGCAAGACGCAGCGCGCGGAGATCGTGCGCGCACGCAACGTGCGGGCAGCCGAGCGCGAAGCCGCCAAGAAGGCGCGCGCGGCCGAGCTCGCCGCCGAAGCCGCCCGCAGGGAGGAGGAAGAGGCGCAGCGCAAGATCGAGGAAGAGAAGCTGGCCGAGATGATCCGCATCGAGGAAGCCGAGAAGATGGTCGCGCTCCTCGCCGAGCAGAAAGCCGCCCGCGACGCCCGCTACGCCGCCCGCAAGGCCGCCAAGAAGGTCCGCCGCAAGGGTCTCTGATTGGCCTGACGCGCCGCCGATCGGACGACACGGCTGGTTGGCAAAAATGCTTCTGGCGGGCGGAGAGCATCGGCCGGCCGTCGGAGGCGATGGTCGCTGCGCTATTCCCGCATGACTTCCTGCCGACGATCTGTGTTGCGCCTTCCGGCGCGCACCGGCCTTCGGCTGGATGCGGCCGCCGTCTTGCAGCGCTGGCGGATCGGACAGTCGGGGCAGCGGGCGCGGTTGAGCCGGCAGATGGTCTGGCCGAGACGCTTCATCAGGATGTGAAGCTCGGCCAGTTCGGCCGCGCTCCATCGAGGCGACGCCGCCATCGCTGCGTCATAGGCGGTCCGCGTGCCGGCCTTGCGCCGGACGAAGCCGTACCGGCTCAATACCCGCAAGACGTGCGAATCCACGACGAATGCCGGCATGTCCAGCGTGCTGAAGTTGAGCGTGGAAGCCGAGACCTTGCGGCCGACGCCGGGCAGGCGCTCCAGCCAAGTAAGCGCTTCGGCAACGCTCAGGCGGCCGAGAAATGCCAGGTCGAAATCCGGATGGCGGGCGCCTATGGCGCGAAGCGCATCGCCGAGATGCCGCGCCTTGACGTCGGGAAAGGTGACGTCGCTGATCAGCACCTCGACATCGCCGGTCGACGCGGCCGCGAGAGCAGGCCATTCCGGATAGGCCTGGACGAGCCGCCGATAGGCGGCCAGGGAGACCTCGTCGAGCGTGCGGCCGCTGATAGACGACTTCACGAGCTGGCCGATCGGCGCTCGGGCACACACGCGGTCAGGCTGCCCGAAGCGGGACCTCAACTGGTCCCGCACCCATGCCATGTCCCCGACGGCGCCAAAATCGAATGCCATCTGCATCCGACCATCATAGGAACAAAAAGAGAACATCGCAAGGCTGCCGCGTGCAAAGAGCAATCTGCGGCGAATGGCGGAGAGTTCGGGACCAAGTTCGAACTCGGAGCCAAGCGGGCGACTGCCCGCCGGCCGGTCAGGCAGCCCCCCGCGGAGGCGTTGAGCAAAGCGAAACTGCCGTGAGCGAAATAATGGCGGAGGGAGTGGGATTCGAACCCACGGTGAGGTCGCCCCCACGCCGGTTTTCAAGACCGGTGCCTTAAACCGCTCGGCCATCCCTCCGGTCGGCGCTCTATGCGCGAAAAGCGGCTGGCGATCAAGGAAAGCGCACGATGCCACAAAATGGCCCGCTTGGTGCCGCATTTCGTTAAGAAACCGCTAGATAATTCATGCGCATGAATCGCATCGGAGCGCCTTGGGGAAGGTACTCCCCAGTCCTTGGGGCCGGCATTTCTCCGCCTGTGTTTCATGTAGCGGTGTCTTGATGAGGGATTTGGGGGATGGCTCGCGAATGACCGCCTCGGCACGGCGAAGCCTCGGCCGTACGTCCGCGCTGGCGATCATCGTCGGCTCGGCCGTTGCCGTCACCGGCTGCACATCCTCCGCCCCGAGCGGCAAGCTCTCCCGCAGCAAGGAATATTTCGCCGAATCCGAATACGGCGTGAAGGCGAGCCCGCGCGTCTCCAACCTGCGCACCCGGCTGCCGCGCGGCGGCGGCCGCGACATGGTCGGCAAGCCCTACAAGGTCAAGGGCAAGTGGTACAAGCCGCAGGAGGATCGCGACTACCGCAAGGTGGGCGCGGCCTCGTGGTACGGCGACGCCTTCCACGGCCGGCTGACGGCCAATGGCGAAATCTACGACATGACCCACCTGACGGCGGCGCATCCGACGATGCCGCTGCCCAGCTATGCCCGCGTCACCAACCTCGCCAACGGCAGCTCGGTGATCGTGCGCGTCAACGACCGCGGCCCCTATGCGGAGGGCCGCATCATCGACCTGTCCAAGCGCGCTGCCGAGATGCTCGACTATTCGCATGCCGGCGTCGCCCGCGTGAAGGTCGAGTATGTCGGCCGCGCGCCGCTCGACGGCCGCGACGACCAGTACCTGCTGGCCTCCTACCGGCCGGGCAAGGGCGGGCGCGTGAGCCCGATCGACGACGGCCTGCCGGCCGGCGTCATGGTCGCCATGAACGGCCCGACGCCGTCCGCGCGCGCGCCGGCACCGGCTTTCCCGGTCGCCAGGGTCTCGGTCGGCTTCCCGTCCGCGCCGTCGCAGCCCAGGCTGGACCCGACGCCGCCCTTCGCGGTGGCGGACGCCGGCCCGGCCGCCGTCGCCGACAATGCGGTGCAGGCGATCTCGCTGGTGTCGGCGGGCAATCCCGTTCTGCCGATCTGGGGGCCGCCCGTGCCCGACCGGCCCGTGGGCCGCGGCATGCAGATGGCCGCGCTCGGCCCGATGTCCTATGCCGACGAGCGCATCGACACGGCCACCCGCGCCTTCGCCGCGCTCGACCGCTCCGGCCTGACGCCCGAGGCGGTGCTCGCCTCGTGGAAGCGGCTCAACGGCAAGGGCGACCGCGCCGCCCCCGAGGCGGCCGCCGAATACGTCGCCGCCGGCACCTTCCTGAAGAAGGCCGACGCCGCGGCGCTCGCCGCGCGGCTTTCCGCCTTCGGCAAGGTGGCGGTCGAGGCCGACGGCGGCACCTGGTCGGTGACGCTTTCGAGCGACGGTCGCAACGACGTCGACCGGCTTGCCCGGCTCGCCTGGGACAACGGCGCGCCCGACGCCTTCATGGTCCGCAACTGAGCGGGTTGATTCGGGGCACGCCTGGCTGCTAGCTAGGCGACATGAAAAAGCAGCAGGGCCAATGACATCGCGCAGGGAGAGCCATGGCGGGCCGTTGCGCGCGGCGCTGCTTTGCCTCGCGATCCTGCTGGCGGCCGTTCCGGCGGCCAGGGCGCAGCTCTTCGAGACGCGCGCCAAGGAAGCCATCATGATCGATGCCGAGACCGGCACGATCCTGTTCTCCAAGAACGCCGACAAGCTGACCCCGCCGGCCTCGCTCGCCAAGCTGATGACGATGGAGGTGGTCTTCCACGCCATCAAGGCGGGCCGTCTGACGCTGGAGGACAAGTTCGTCGTCAGCGAGAACGCCTGGCGCAACGGCGGCGCCAAATCGGGCGGCTCGACGATGTTCGCCGAGCTCGGCTCCTCGATCCGGCTGGAAGACCTGATCAAGGGCGTCGTCGTCCAGTCGGCCAATGACGGCTGCATCATCATCGCCGAGGGCATGGCCGGCTCGGAGGCCAACTTCGCCAAGCTGATGACGGAGCGGGCGCGCGAGATCGGCCTGCCCAACTCGATCTTCAAGAACCCGCACGGCCTGCCGGCCGAGGGCCAGCTCGTCACCGTGCGCGAGCTCGTCCTGCTCGCCCAGCACATCTGGCGCGACTATCCTGACTTCTACAAATATTTCGGCCTGCCCGAATTCACCTGGAACGGCATCCGCCAGCGCAACCGCAACCCGCTGCTGACGATGAACATCGGCGCCGACGGCATGAAGACCGGCTTCACCAACAAGTCGGGCTACGCCATCGTCGGCTCGGTCGAGCGCGAGGGCCGCCGCCTGTTCGTCGCCATGAGCGGCATGGAGAGCGAGAACGAGCGCTCCGAGGAGGCGCGCAAGATGCTCGACTGGGGCATCCGCGCCTTCCAGAAGGTCGCGCTGTTCAAGGACGGCGAGGCGATCGGCGAGGCCAAGGTCTATGGCGGCGAGCGGTCGACCGTGCCGCTCGTGGCCAAGGGGCCGGTGGACATCTTCGTGCCGATCACCAGCCGCGACCGCATGGTGGCCCGCATCGTCTATACGGGGCCGATGCAGGCGCCGGTCGAGCAGGGCGCGCCGGTCGGCGCTCTGAAGGTCTCGATCGGCGAGACGCTCAGCCAGGAGACGCCGCTCTTCGCCGCCGAATCGGTCGAGCGCGGCTCGCTCTCGCAGCGCGCGCTCGGCGCGGTCGAGGAACTGCTGGTCGGCTGGCTGCGCTGAACGGCGTGCCGTCTCGCCGGCCTGCATCTGCAAATCGCGCCGCGCCTGCCCAGATAATGCTCGCGGTCGATGCCGTCCGGCAGTATTGCGTGTGCCGGACCAGGGAGAAAAAGGCCACGTGGCGCGGGGTTTCTTCATCACCTTCGAGGGCGGGGAGGGGGCCGGCAAGTCGACCCAGATCCGTCGGCTCGCCGACACGCTCCGCGCGCAGGGCAGGGACGTCCTCGTCTCGCGCGAGCCGGGCGGCTCGCCGGGCGCGGAAGCCGTGCGCCACGTGCTGCTGTCGGGCGCGGCCGAGCCGTTCGGACCGCAGCTCGAGGCGGTGCTGTTCGCGGCCGCCCGCTCCGACCATGTCGAGCAGGTGATCCGCCCGGCGATCGAGGCCGGCCGGATCGTGCTGTGCGACCGCTTCATGGATTCCTCGCGCGTCTACCAGGGCGTGACCGGCAATCTCGACATCGACTTCATGCGCGCGCTGGAGCGCGTCACCGTCAACGGCATGGTGCCGGACCTGACGATCATCCTCGACCTCGACCCCGCCGAGGGCCTGCGCCGGGCCTCGGCGCGGCGCGAGCACGGCGAGGCGGCCGACAGGTACGAGAAGGAAAAGCTGGAGATCCAGCGGCAGCGCCGCGAGGCCTTCCTGTCCATCGCGGAGGCCGAGCCGGACCGCTGCGTCGTCGTCGATGCGGGCCAGCCCGAAGCCGCCACCGCAGAGGTGATCCGCAAGGCGGTGCTGGCCGCGCTCGGCGCGATGGAGGCCGAGCCGGTCGGGGCAGAGGCCGGACGATGAGCTTTACCCGCACCGCGCCGGTCCAGCACGACACGATCGAGGGCGTGCCCGAGCCTTCCGAGCACGCCCATCTCGTCGGCCATGCCGAGGCGGCCGACCTCGTCGCCGGCGCGTTCCGGGCGGGGCGGCTGCACCATGCGCTGCTGCTCGCCGGGCCGGCCGGCATCGGCAAGGCGACACTTGCCTTCCGGCTGGCCTTCCACCTGCTCGGCAACCGCGATCCGTCGCAGGCGCCGGCCGCGCTTGAGCTGCCCGACCCGACCTCGCCGCTGTTCCGCTCGATCGCGCAAAACGCGCATCCCTCGCTGCTCTATCTCACCCGGCCGGCCAACGACCGTACCAAGGGCTTCAAGACCGTCATCACGGTCGAGGAGATCCGCCGGCTCGGCCGCTTCCTCGCCATGACCTCGCATGACGGCGGCCATCGCGTCGTCATCGTCGACCCGGTGGACGACCTGAACACGAGCGCGGCCAACGCGCTGCTCAAGGGCCTTGAGGAGCCGCCGCCGCGCACGGTGTTCATCCTGATCGCCCATTCGCCGGGCCGGCTGCTGCCGACCATCCGCTCGCGCTGCCAGACGCTGCGCCTGCAGCCGCTCGCCGACGCCGACGTGCTGGCCGTGCTCGGCCAACTCGGCCTGCCGGTGCCGGACGATACGGGGGCGCGGGCCGCGCTCGCGCAGCGCGCCGAAGGCAGCGTGCGCAACGCCATCCTGCTCACCGAGTATGGCGGGCTGGAGATCGCCGGCGCGATCGACGCGCTGCTCGACGCGCCGGCCTTCGACGGCGCCGCTGCCGCGCGGCTGGCCGACGCCGTGACCGGGCGCGAGCAGGCCATGCAGTTCGACCTGTTCAACGACCATCTGCTCGGCTCGCTGGCGGCCCGCGCGGCCGACGCTGCGCGCGCCGGCGCGGCGCGGGCGGCCGACAGGCTCGCCGCCGGCTGGTCCGACATCCGCCGCGCCACGGTCGAGACCGACACCTTCAACCTCGACAGGCGCCAGCACGCGATGAGCCAGCTCATGGCCGCCCACCGCGCCGTGCAGGCCGCACGAATGCCGGACGCCGCCTGATCGCGCCGCGGGATAGCCATCCCGATCCCGATGCGCTATCTCACCGCGTCCTTTCAGTTTGCTTTGCCGAAATCCCGATGCCCAGCGACAGATTCTACATCACCACGGCGATCTCCTACCCGAACGGCAGGCCGCATATCGGCCATGCCTACGAGCTGATCGCTACCGACGCGCTCGCGCGTTTCCAGCGCCTCGACGGGAAGGACGTGTACTTCCTGACCGGCACCGACGAGCATGGCATCAAGATGCTGCAGACGGCGCGCAAGGAAGGCGTCACCCCGCGCGATCTCGCCGAGCGCAACACGGCCGAGTTCCGCCGCATGGGCGCGGCGCTGAACGCCTCCAACGACGACTTCATCCGCACCACGGAGCCGCGCCACTACGCCGCCTCGCAGGCGATCTGGAAGGCGATGGCGGCGAATGGCGACATCTACAAGGGCGGCTATGCCGGCTGGTACTCGGTGCGCGACGAGGCCTATTACGACGAGAGCGAGACGGAGCTGCGCGCCGACGACGTCCGCTACGGCCCGCAGGGAACGCCGGTCGAATGGGTCGAGGAGGAGAGCTATTTCTTTCGCCTGTCGGCCTATCAGGACCGGCTGCTCGCCCATTACGAGGCCAATCCGGGCTTCATCGCGCCGCCCGAGCGCCGCAACGAGATCGTCAGCTTCGTCAAGTCGGGGCTGAAGGACCTGTCGATCTCGCGCACCACCTTCGACTGGGGCGTGCCGGTGCCCGGCGACGACAAGCACGTCATGTATGTGTGGGTCGACGCGCTGACCAACTACATCACCGGCGTCGGCTATCCGGATGCGAACGCGCCGCTGTGGAAATACTGGCCGGCCGACGCCCACATCATCGGCAAGGACATCGTGCGCTTCCATGCCGTCTACTGGCCGGCCTTCCTGATGTCCGCGGGCATCGAGCTGCCGAAGCGCGTCTTCGCGCATGGCTTCCTGTTCAACCGCGGCGAGAAGATGTCGAAGTCTGTCGGCAACGTCGTCGACCCGTTCGCGTTGGTCGACCACTACGGCGCCGACCAGGTGCGCTATTTCTTCCTGCGCGAGGTGCCGTTCGGGCAGGACGGCAACTACAGCCACGAGGCGATCGTCAACCGCACCAATGCCGACCTCGCCAACGACCTCGGCAACCTGGCGCAGCGCTCGCTGTCGATGATCGCCAAGAACCTGGAGGGCAGGGTGCCCACGCCGGGGACGCTGGCCGCCGCCGACCGGGCGATCCTCGCCCAGGCGGAAGCCGCGCTGGCGACGGCGCGCGCGGCGATGGGCGAGCAGGCGATCCACCAGGCGCTGGCGGCGATCTTCGCCGTGGTCGCGGAGGCCAACCGCTATTTTGCGGGCGAGGCGCCGTGGGCGCTGCGCAAGACCGACCCGGCGCGCATGGAAACCGTGCTGTGGACGACGATCGAGACGGTGCGCCGCGTCGCCATCCTGTGCCAGCCCTACATGCCGGCATCGGCGGCGAAGCTGCTCGACCTGCTCGCGGTGCCGGCGGATGCGCGCGATTTCGCCCCTGTCGGCGGCGCGCATGCGCTCAATGCCGCCGCGGTGGCGCCGCCGCCACACCCCGTCTTCCCGCGCTATGTGGAGGCGGAGCCGGGCGGGGCGCAGGGCTGATGCTGGTCGTCAGCCACTGCCATCTCGACTTGCCCGAGCTGGCGGAGGACCGCGCGGGCGTGCTCGCCCGCGCGCGGGCGGCCGGCGTCGGGCGCATGGTGACGATCTCGACCCGCGTGCGCCGCTTCGACGAGATCCGCGCCATCGCGGAAGCCCATGACGAGGTCTGGTGCTCGGTCGGCACGCACCCACACAATGCTGCCGAGGAGCCCGACGTTACCGTCGACGAGCTCGTACGGCTGGCCGGGCATCCCAAGGTGGTGGCGATCGGCGAGGCCGGGCTCGACTATTTCTACGACCACGCGCCGCGCGAGGCGCAGGCCGCCGGCTTCCGCACCCACATCGCGGCGGCGCGGCAAACCGGCCTGCCGCTGGTCATCCACGCGCGCGACGCGGACGACGACGTCGCCGCGATCCTGACCGAGGAGACGGGGAAGGGCGCGTTCCCCTTCATTCTCCATTGCTTCTCTTCCGGCCGCGCGCTGGCCGAGGCCGGGGTGAAGCTCGGCGGTTACGTCTCCTTCTCCGGCATCCTCACCTTCAGGAAGTCGGAGGAACTGCGCGCGATCGCCCGCGACCTGCCGCGCGACCGGCTGCTGGTCGAGACCGACGCGCCCTATCTCGCCCCCGTCCCGTTCCGCGGCAAGACCAACGAGCCGGCCTTCGTGGCGCACACGGCGGCCGTGCTCGCCGAAACGCTCGGCGTCAGCGCCGACGAGATCGCCCGCATCACCACGGACAATTTCTTCCGGCTCTTCACCAAGATGCCGCGCCCGGCGGGCGCCTGAGCCGATGGCGGACCGGCTGCGCTTCACCATCCTCGGCTGCGGCTCGTCGCCCGGCGTGCCGCGCATCAACGGCGACTGGGGCGCCTGCGACCCGTCCAACCCGAAGAATGCGCGGCTGCGTTGCGCGGCTCTCGCCGAGCGCATCTCGGCCGGCGGCGGCGTTACCCGCGTCGTCATCGACACCGGGCCGGATTTCCGCGCCCAGATGATCGCGGCCAGGGTCCGCCGCATCGACGCCGCCATCTACACGCACCCGCATGCCGACCACATCCACGGCATCGACGACCTGCGCGGCTACGCGCTGGTGCAGCGCCGGCGCATCGACGTCTATGCCGACCAGGACACGATGCAGCGGCTCGACCAGGCCTTCGGCTACTGCTTCGCGACGCCGCCCGGCAGCAACTATCCGCCGATCCTCGAGCCGCACCTGTTCGCGCACGACGCGCCGGTGACCATAGAAGGAGAGGGGGGGCCCCTCACCTTCACGCCGCTGCCGCAGGTGCATGGCGACATCCTGTCGGTCGGCTTCCGCATCGGCTCGCTCGCCTACTGCCCCGACGTCAGCGCCTATCCTGAGCGCACGGTGGAGAAGCTGTCCGGCCTCGACGTGCTCGTCATCGACGCTCTGCAATACAAGCCGCACCCGTCGCATTTCTCGCTCGGCGAGGCGCTGGACTGGATCGGCAGGCTGAAGCCGCGCCGCGCCATTCTGACCCACATGCACACGCCGCTCGACTACGACACGGTGATGCGCGAGACGCCGGACAACGTCGAGCCGGCGTATGACGGCCTGGTCGTCGAACTCGATCTCTGACCCCGCGGAGGCGCGCATGGCGGCGACCGGCAGCATCGAACGCGTCGAGGCGGCGGCCCGCAGGGCCGGCCTGCCGATCGACCTCGACAAGGCCGCCAGGCTGGCCGGCCAGCCGCTCGAGCGCGGCGACCCGCGCCACATCCGCGAGGAGACCGGCTTCGCCATCGGCGGCGTATCGCCGATCGGCTACGACCGGCCGCTGCCGGTCCATGGCGACGAGAACCTGCTTGCCTTCGACGTCGTGTGGGCGGCAGCCGGCGCGCACGACGCCGTGTTCGCCGCCGACCCCGCAGCGCTGTTCAAGGCTGTGCGGGCGCGGTGAAGGCCGACATCGCGCGCTGACGCGCTCATCCGACCCAAATCGCATGAGGATGCACCGGCATCCGTTTGAATTGGAACGCATTTCGATCAAACTGGATCGACCGTGACGAGGCGGATTCCTGTGCCAATAAGTTCCATAATATATCTTATGCGACTGACGGACGTGCGTATGAGAGCTTCATCATGGCGGTGCATCCGCAGCCGCCCGACGCTCACCCCTGCTCGTCGTCCGTCGCCCAGCGCGGCTTGCGCTTCTCGTTGAAGGCCGCGAGCCCTTCGGCCGCGTCGTCCGTCCGCGCGACGAGCGCGATCTGGCCTTCGGCGAAGGCCAGCGCCTCGGCGAAGTCCATCGACTGCATCGCCGCGATCACGTGCTTGCCGCGCCGCAGCGCCACCGGCGACATCTCGCACAGCCGCGCCACCGTGCGCTCCACGGCCGCGTCCAGCCCCTCGTACGGCACGACTTCGTTGGCGATGCCCATCTCCCGCGCACGGGCCGCGTCGATCATGGCGCCAGTCAGGCACAGCTCGTTGACGTGGCGCGGGTGCATCATGCCGCGCAGGTAGACGAGCACCTGCATCGGAAAGACGCCGACGCGCGCTTCCGGCAGGCCGAACTGCGCATGGTCGGCCACGACCGCCAGGTCGCACATCGCCATCAGGCCCATGCCGCCGGCCACACAGGCGCCGTTGACGCGCGCCACCACCGGCTTGCCCACCTCGCGCATGGCCCGCGCCAGCCGGCCGAACCCGGTCGTCGGGCGGTCCGCATCGTCGCCGAACACGGCCGCGCCGCCGCCGAGATCCGCGCCGGCGCAGAAGGCTTTTCGCCCGGCCCCGGTGAGCACGATGACGCGCGCCTCCGGGTCGGCGTCGGCGGCGAGAAGCGCTGCATGCAGGCCTTCGATCACCGCGCCGTTCAGCGCGTTGCGGCGCTCCTCGCGGTCGATCGTGATCCACTGCGCGCGGCCGCGCCGCTCGGTGATGATCTCGCCTGTCCCGGCCATCGCCCCTGCCCGGCTTCACCCTCGCGCGGGATCATCCAACGGAATGGGCGGAATGTCGATCAGGAGCGCCGCGCAGCTTCCGTTCCGTCGCCGCCAGCCAGTCGGCCAGCAGGAAACGGTCCTCCTTGGAAAAGGCCGCGCGGCGCTTCAGGTCGTCGAAGCTGTCGTCGGGATGGCAGGCGTCGTAGGCCGCCCGCGCTGCTGCCTCGACCGCCTGTTGCTCCTGTGGAAGTGGTGCCATCGTCCCCTCTCCCGCCTCAGGCCGGCACCCTGTTGGGCTGGCGCGGCTTCAGCTTCGGCCGCACCAGCATGCCGCCATAGCGCGCCGCATAGCCGAGGAAGGCCGCCGTCCAGCAGCCGGCCGAGACGTAAAGGAGCGTCGGAAATTCCGGCGCGACGACGGCCGCGAAGCGCGTCAGCGCGGCGAGCACGACCGCGGCATAGATCAGGCTGGTGGCGGCATCGGCATGCAGCTCGCGCCCGGTATGGCCCAGCGAGGCGCGCGTCATCACCGCGAGCGTCATCGTGCCGATCGCGCCTGCCCCGAAAAGATGGATGCCGGCGACGGGCGACAGCAGGTCCGGGGCGAGCGCGCCGATGCCCGCCGCGAGCAGCCCAGCCGGCACGAACAGATAGCCAACATGCAGGATGAGCACCAATGTGTCGCGGCGCGCCCGCCAGCCGGCCCAGCGCGCCAGCCGCGCGAGGTTGAGCAGGCCCGCCGCGACGAGGACCGCGCCGGTCGCGGCGTGGTCGGGCGTGAAGGTCCAGCCCGCCAGCGCCACCGCCGAGACGACGACGGTCGCCGCGTCGAAACGCCCGAACGGCACCGGCAGCCGGCCCGGATTCTCGCGGAACAGCCAGTTGCGCGTGAAGCTCGGGATGATGCGCCCGCCGATGACCATGATCAGCAGGATGCCGGCCGCGATGCCTAGCCTGCGGCCGATGTCGGCGCTGCCGGCGAAATGCGCCTCGATGTGGAACAGCACGTTGGCCGCGAACAGCACGGTGACCGGGGCGAGCACCTTGAGGTTGCGCCAGTTGCGGCCGGCAACGATCTCGGTCGCCGCCGCGGCCGCCAGCGCCAGGAGGAAGGCGCAGTCGATCACCATCGCGGCCGCCCAGCCTATTCCGGCCGAGAAGAAGACGGCGAACCGCCCCGCGAGCCACAGCAGCGCCAGCAGCGCCAGCGGCAGCCCCTGCACCGGCAGTCGGCCGGTCCAGTTGGGGATCGCCGTCAGCAGGAAACCGGTGACGATCGCCGCCAGATAGCCGAACAGCAGCTCGTGCACGTGCCAGTCGACCGGATGGAACAGGCTCCACGTCTGCAGGCTGCCGGAGAGGATCGGCAGCCACACCAGGATCGCCAGCCCGCCATAGAGCGCACCCATCAGGAAGAACGGCCGGAAGCCGTAGGAAAGCACGGCCGGATAGTTGCCCGGCTTCGTCCGCGGTGTGGTCATCTTCAGCCTCGCCTGTCTCTCGGCCGCGATCGCGCGCCCTGCCCTGCCCGGCGCTGCGTCCGCGGCCCCGTCGCCGCCTCGGTTCTTGCGCCTCCCATGCGGCCTGACCGCCGCCGCGACGTTGCGAAAGTGCAAATGCCTGCGCATTTGGGTCGCGGCTGCGGCGCTTGCCGGTACCGGCGCGCCATGTGAAAACGGATCCCGACGACAGGAGAACTGCCTTGAGCCGACTCGACCGCTCGCTGATCGCCGGCCTTCCCGTCTTCGAGGGCCTCTCCGCCGACGACCTCGACAGGATGCTCGCGGCCGCGCGGTCCGTGCGCGTGGCCAAGGAGGAGGCCGTGTTCGAGCAGGACGCAGCCGCCGAGGCCTTCTTCCTGCTGCTCGACGGGCGCGTGCGCGTCGTCAAGACGACGCCCGACGGCCAGCAGGTGATCGTGCGCTACATCGTGCCCGGTGAGCTGATGGGCATCGCCCAGGCGCTCGGCCGCGACACCTATCCGGCGAGCGCGATCGCCGTTGTGGACTGCGTCGTGCTCGCCTGGCCCGGCCGGCTGTGGGCCGAGTTCGCCGCCGCCTATCCGACCTTCGGCACCAACACCTACAAGATCGTCGGCACCCGCCTCGCCGACGTGCAGACGCAGGTGGTCGAGATGGCGACCGAGCAGGTCGAGCAGCGCGTGGCGCATGCGCTGCTGCGGCTGGCGCGCCAGTCCGGCCGCAAGACGGCGGACGGCATCCTGATCGATTTCCCGATCTCGCGGCAGGACATCGCCGAGATGACCGGCACCACGCTGCACACCGTGTCGCGACTGCTGACGGCCTGGGAGGAAAAAGGCCTGGTCAAGAGCGGCCGCCAGCAGGTGAGCGTGGTCGAGCCCCACCGCCTGCTGCTGCTCGCCGAAGGCCGCCGCGACTAGCCGGTCACCCGCCGCAGCGCGGCGCGGAACTGCTGCCCGTCGATCCCGTGCTCGTGCACGGCGTCGTCCACCGTGTGAAAGGAGGCGATCGGGCAGCCGACGCACAGGAGCCCGTGGTCGATCACCACGCGGATGGCCGCCGGCCACAGCCGCATGATCTCGTCCATGCTCATGTCGTCGTGATACCGCTTGCGCATGCGTCCTTCTCCGCCTCGCGACGACGCCAAAATAGGCCGGCAGCAGCCGGGCTTTCGTTGCGTTTCGGCAAACAGCCGGCGCGAGGGGCTCGGTCACGGCAGCGCCACCGTCCCCGCCTCGCCGCGCGCCGGCGGAGGCCCGGCCCGGAAATCCTGCGGGCGCAGCGCGATGTCAGCCAGCGTGTAGCGGTCGAGCGTCGTCTGGAAGGAGGCCGCCGCCTCGCTCAGCACGCCCGAGAGACGGCAGACCCCCGTCAGCACGCACTGGTTGCCCGTGGCGAAGCATTCGACCAGCGCGAAATCCGGCTCCGTCAGCCGCACCACGTCGCCGATGCGGATCGCCTCCGGCCGGCGGCCGAGCGTCAGCCCCCCGGTGCGCCCGCGCACGGCGCGCAGGAAGCCGGCGCGCGTCAGCGTGCTGGCCACCTTGTTCAGGTGCGTCTTGGAGACGTTGAAGGCGCGCGCCGTCTCCTCGATGGTGATCAGCCGGTCGCCCGCGGACGCCGCATACATCAGCATGCGCAGGGCATAGTCGGTGAAGTTGGTCAGCCGCATGCGCGATCCTCCCGGGTGGGTTGGCGACGGTCCGTGGCGCTGCTCTACCGGCCGAAGCGCTGCTGCGCCACGGGGCTCATCATGTCCGGCGTCCAGGGCGGCTCGTAGGTGAGCCGGACGTCCGCATAGGCGATCCCCGGCACAGCCCAGGCGGCCGATTCCACCGCTTCCTTGAGATAGGAGGTCGCCGGGCAGCCCTTCGTCGTGGTCGTCATCTCGACGACGGCGGCGCCGTCCTCTGCGATGTCGATCCGGTAGATCAGCCCGAGGTCGACGACGTTCTCGCCCAGCTCGGGGTCGATCACCACGCGCAGCGCCGACATCACGGCCTCGCGCAGCGCCGCCTCGCCTGCGCCGCTCACGAGGCGCCCCCCTGCCCGCCGCCGGCGCGGATCACGACGCGGTAGCCGCCGTCCTCGAGCGGCGCGCCGCGCCATCTGTGGCCCCGCGCCTCCAGCTCCTCGAACAGGAACACCGGTTCGCGCGGCAGGAGCGCGGCGACCGTCTGGCCGGGGGCCAGCCGCTCGACCGCCTCCAGCGTGCGCACCATCGGCTCCGGCGGATCGAGCTCGCGGCAGTCGTCCTCGGCCACGGGCTCCGGCCAATCGTCGCCGGTCGCGGGCTTCGCCGCCGCGGGCGCGGGAGCCGCCTCGGCCGCCGCCGCAATAGGCGTGAAGATCACCTCCCAGTCGCCGCCGCCGATCTCGCGGGCGGCTGGCTGGAAGCCGCGCGCGCCGAGCACCTGGAACAGCGGCAGCGGCTTGAAGCTCGCCAGCAGCCGCAGGCTCTGGCCGGGCGCGAGCGCGGCCACCGCCTCCATGATGACGCTGAACGGCTCGCCGCCCGCCTTCAGGATCGGCCGGACGTCGAGGTCGCGGTGAGGTTGGGTCATGGACGTGTCTCCTTGTGGGGGCTCAGCCCTGCCGCTGCCCGGCGATGAACAGGCGCGGCAGCCGCGTGCCCTCGGGCAGCCGCGATGCCGCCGCGACGTTCGCCAGCCGGCGGGCGAGGACGAATTCGACGACGAGGGCCAGCGTCGCGGCGAGCGTCGCCGCCGCGGCCAGCCGGAAAAGCTCGGGCCAGCCGGCCAGCAGCGCCGCCGTGCCGGCATAGACGCCGAGGAAATAGAGGACGAACCAGCCGGTGTCGCGCCGCTCGACGACGAGGTCCTGCACGCGCGGCGTCGGCTTGCGCCCCATCACCGGCCCGTAGCATTCGAGCCAGGTCAGGAACGGCACGATCTTGTAGAGCTGCGACAGGCCGAGCCCGCTCAGCCAGCCGAAGGCGACGAGGTACACGAGCGCACCGGCATGCTCCGCGAGCCCGCCGGTCGCCGCGAGCGCGAGCAGAAGCAGCAGCGCGAGCAGAAGCGCCGCGAAGGCGCCCGCCGAGGCGCGGATGTTGAGCTCCACCGCCCGGCGCTTGCGCTTGCGGTAAAGCCAGGCGAGGTCGATCCCGTAGAGCGCGACCGCCGCGCAGCCGCAAAGCCCCGCCGCCAACACGATGAGAGCGACGGTCCGCTCCCCCGCCCCCGCGAACGCGGCGGCCGGCGCCGCCACCACGACCAGCGCCAGCGCGGCGCTGCCCAGCAGCCATCCCGCGCGGCTGATGGCGCGGTCGCCCTCGGGCGACAGCATGAACATCGGCAGCAGCCGGTAGGTGACGCCGATCGCCGTGAAGGTCAGCCAGCCGGCGATGCCGGCCGTGGCGTGGAACGGCACGGCGCGCTGGTCGAGCGCGACGGCGAAGGGCAGGTCGACTATGCCCGAAAGGGCGAGCGCGAAGGCGAGGCCGAGCGCCATCGCCGCGGCGAGGCTGGCGAGCCCGGTGGCGACGAAGCGGGCCGACAGCCCGAGCGGCCGTGCCTGCCACAGCGTGTGTGCCAGCAGCCAGATCGAAAGCGAGAAGCCGCAGACGAGTAGCCCCCCGCCCCAGGCGAGCACCGGCAGGCCCGGCTCGATCGCGCCGGCCATCTGCAGGAAGCCGGCGAGCAGGAACGCCAGCCCGCAGAGCACGCACAGCACCGCCGGCAGCACCAGGGCCGGGTCGCGCAGCGGCTTCGCCACCAGCACCGGCACGAACTGGAACAGCGCCCCCATCATCAGCAGGCTGAGCCAGCCGATCGCGACGAGATGCACGACGAGCAGCGTCTCCGGCGCCCGCAGCGGCGCGGCCGGATAGCCGTAACCCGCCACCATCAGCGCCTGCGCCGCGACGAACGCGACGAGCGCCGCCGCGAAGCAGCTCATCGTCCAGCGCGACAGCGAGGCGCCCATCATCGGCCGGCCCTCGGGGACGCGCGAGCGGCCTCACGGGCGGCGAAAAGCCCGGTGGCGCGGTGCTGGCGCAATGTGGTCATGTCGGCGGGTCTCGCGTCGAATGCCTGGTTCGCGTTGGCCGGAGGCCATGTCGACGGAGCCTATCACGAAAAGTTAGATTTTCAATCTATGTTATAGCAACGAAAGTCGTGGAGCGGGCCGCCTGGATGCGGCATTCGCGCGCGGCGAGGAACGGGCGGTCAGCGGGTCGAACGCGGCCCGCGCGCGGCGCCCTGCGTGGCAGGCCCGGTCATCTGCGGCGGCACGATCGTCACCTGCTGGTCGAGGATGGTTCCTTCGGCGTCCACCACCGCCCGCCAGCGTCGGTTGCCGCAGCGCACCGACAGCCGCCACCGGCCGGCGTCCTCGCCCTCCCCGCGCTCGACGAGGCTGGCCACCATGCCGCGGCGGATCAGCTCCTCCATCTCGGCGGCCGGCCAGCCGAAGCGGGCGGCAAGCATGTCGGCATCGAGCGCGAAAGCGCCGGCGGCGTCGGGCAGGAGCCGCGGCAGCGGCGCGTCGATCGCGGCGGTCAAAGGCCCTCCTCCAGGATCGGCGTCAGCTCGACCGAATCCTCGCCGCGATGGAAGGCGATGGCGAGCCGGAAGGAATGCGCGATGCGCAGCGCGCGGTCCATGAACAGCGCCGCGATCTCGGGCGGGCAGAGCTCGCCGACCGTCTCGCGGAACAGCGTCAGCCAGCGCCGGAAATGCTCTTCGCCGAGGCCGGGGATGGCGAGATGCGGCGACAGCGGGCGCCCCTGGTAACGGCCGGTGCGCAGCAGCATCCCCGACCAGAAGTCGCACATCTTGGCGAGGTGCGGCGGCCATTCCTCCGGCGCGATCTTGGCATTGAAGACGGGGCCGAGCAGCTCGTCGCTGCGGATGCGGTCGTAGAAGCCGTGCACGACGGCGTGGATCATCACCTCGTCGAGCGTCTCCGGCAGTGTCCTGCCGTCGACGACGATGGTGCGCGCGGGTGCGGGACGGCCTTTCATGATGACTTCGCCTTTCGTGGGCTCTTGCCGGGGTCGACCTCGCCGCCGGCGCTGTCGCCCTCTTCTTCCAGGAAGATGCGCTCGGCCGCGCCGTCGAGATCCTCGTACTGCCCGCTGCGCAGCGACCACAGGAAGGCGCCGAGCGCGGCCGCACCGAGCAGCAGCGCCAGCGGCACGAGGAAGACGAGGCTGCTCACAGGCCCGGCTCGGGCGACAGGCGCGGCGCGTACCGCCGCCCGCGCGCCGGGTTGCCCGCGCCGCGCAGGCGCAGCGCGTTGGCCACCACGAGGATCGAGGAGAGCGACATGGCCAATGCGGCGACCAGCGGCGTCACCCAGCCGGCGATGGCGATGGGCAGCGCGATGGCGTTGTAGGCGACGGCGAGCGCGAAATTCTGGCGCACGATCCTGCCAGTCCGCCGCGCGAGCGTGAAAGCAGCCGGCACGGCGTCGAGCCCGTCGCGCAGGAAGACGAAGTCGGCGGCGTTGCGGCCGATGTCGGCGGCGCTCGCCGGCGCCATAGAGACATGCGCGGCGGCCAGGGCCGGCGCGTCGTTGATGCCGTCGCCGACCATCAGCACCTTGTGCCCGCTGGCGGCCAGCGCGGCCAGCCGCTCGACCTTCCCGGCCGGCATCAGCGCGGGCGCGAAATCGTCGATCCCGAGCGAGGCGGCGGTGGCCGCGACGGCGCCCGGCGTGTCGCCCGAGAGCACCGTGACGCCGAGGCCGGCGGCGCGCAGCGCCTCCACCGCCTCCCGTGCACGCGGCCGCGGCGCGTCCTCGAAGGCGAAGCGCGCGAGGAGCCGGCCGTCGCGCGAAAGCACCGTGCCGGCGTCTTGCGCGTCCGCCCCGGCTTCTAAAGCCCACTCGGCGCGGCCGAGCCGGTAGAGGCTGCCGCCGAGCCGCGCCTCGATGCCGAGGCCGGGATGCTCGGAGACGTCCGTCAGCACCGGCTGCGTGCCCTTCCCTGCCGCCGCGATGGCGCGCGACAGCGGGTGGCCAGAGCGGGCCGCGATCGCCGCCGCGATCTCCAGGTCGCCGGGCGCGGTCTTCCCGTCCTCGACCAGCCGCGGCCGGCCGAGCGTCAGCGTGCCGGTCTTGTCGAAGGCGACGGTGTCGATCTCGGCCATCCGCTCGATGGCCGAGCCGTCGCGGACCATGATGCCTGCCTCGAACAGCCGCCGCGCCGCCATCACCTGCGCGATCGGCACGGCGAGGCCGAGCGCGCAGGGGCAGGTGATGATGAGCACGGCGATCGCAACGGTGATCGACTGGTGCAGCCCGCCGCCGAGCGCCATCCAGCCGAGGAAGGTCGCGAAGGCCGTCGCATGCACCACCGGCGAATAGAGCGCGGCCGCGCGGTCGGCGAGGCGGCGGTAGCGCGCCCGGCCGCCCTCGGCCGCCTCCATCAGCCGCACCATCTCGGCGAGGAAGGACTCGTCGGCGCGGGCGCTGGCGCGGATCGTCAGCGGGCCGGACAGGTTGAGCGTGCCGGCCTGGATCGCGGCGCCCGGCGCCACGCGCCGCGGCGCGCTCTCGCCGGTGGCGATGGCGCAGTCGAGGTCGGAGACGCCCTCCTCCACCACCGCGTCGACCGGCACGCGGTCGCCGGCCGCGAGCAGGATCCGCATGCCCGGCGCGATCTCCTCGACCGGCAGGTGCAGGCGCCGCCCGTCGGCCTCGATCACGGTCGCCCCGCGCGGCGCCAGCCGCGCCAGGCTGCGCACGGCCACGCGCGCCTTCTCGCGCATCACATGGTCGAGCGTGCGGCCGATCAGCAGGAAGAAAATCAGCGTCGTGGCGGCGTCGAAATAAGCGTGCCTGCCGCCGGTCGCCGTGTCGAACAGGCTGAGCGCGAAGGCGAGGCTGACGCCGATCGAGATCGGCACGTCCATGTTGGTGCGGCCGCGCCTGAGCGCCGACCAGGCCGACAGGAAGAAGACGCGGCCGGAATAGGCGAGGCACGCGAACGCCAGCGCCGCCGAGATCCAGTGGAAAGCCTGCCGCGTCCCCTCGTCCGCCCCCGACCAGACCGAGACGGAGAGAAGCATGATGTTCATCGCCGCGAAGCCGGCGACCGCGAGCGCCCGGATCAACCGCCCCAGCTCCGGGTCCATGCGGTCGCCGCCGGTCTCTGCGAGGTGGCCGGGGAAGCCGAGCGTGTCGAGCGCCGAGAGCAGGTCCGGTGCCTCCTCGCCGCGCCATTGCACGCTGGCCCGTCTGGTCGACAGGTTGACGCGCGCGTGTTCCACGCCGTCGAGCTTGCGCAGCCCGTTCTCGACCGTGCGGATGCAGCCGGCGCAGTGCACGC
>Ga0066256_1001550_pt1 | contig 30923 bp, 26 predicted proteins | sample ThiBio_1000_biof_FD_87107 | JGI IMG/M metagenome (GOLD analysis project Ga0066256, IMG submission 87107) | Wastewater bioreactor microbial communities from Cape Town, South Africa - Thiocy_expt_1000_biof (version 2) | ecosystem: Engineered > Bioreactor > Thiocyanate-remediating >... | reverse complement strand
GGCGGGCGGTGGGGGCCAACAAGGTGGATGGCGGCTTCGATGTCGAGCTGCAATCGGGCGACCGGCTGGGCGCACGCCGGCTGATCCTCGCGCACGGGATGGTGGACGACCTGTCGGTGCTGCCGCCGGGAGCGGCCGATTGCTGGGGCCGCAGCGTGTTCTTCTGCCCCTATTGTCATGGCTTCGAGTTCGCCGACCGCAGGCTCGGGCTGCTGCTTCGCCATGGCGACGCGCTGATGCTGGCCAATCTCTATCGCGAATGGAGCAAGGACCTCACCATTTTCACCGATGGCGCGGCCATCGACGACGCGGTGCGCCAGACGCTGACCGGCATGGGGGTGAAGGTGATCGACGACACGGTGCTGGCGTTCGAGCACGAGGCAGGGGACCTGCGCGCGCTCGCCACCGGCGGGGGATCGGTGGCGGTGGACGCGCTGTTCACGCATCCGCCGACGCGCTTTGCCACCGATATCGGCGTGCAGCTGGGCTGCGAGACCAAGGACGGCGCGCTGGGGCCCTTCTTTGCCACCGGCGAGTGGAAGGAGACCAGTGTCGAGGGCGGGCTGGCGGCGGGCGACATCGCCCGGCCGGCCCCCAATGTCAGCTTCGCGGTGGCCGACGGCGTCGCGGCGGGGCGCCTTGCCCACCCCTCCCTGCTGGGTTAGCGCAACGGCCCGCGGAAGATGAAGAAGGCGCCGAGCCCGATGAGCCCGAAGCCGACGGCATGGTTCCAGGTGAGCTTTTCGCCGAGCACGAACACCGCAAAGCCGACGAACACGGCGAGGCTGATGACTTCCTGGATGGTCTTCAGCTCGGCCGCGCTGTAGGTGCCGTAGCCGATGCGGTTGGCCGGAACGGCGAACCAGTATTCGACCAGCGCGATGCCCCAGCTCACCATCACCGCCACCCACAGGGCGGCCTGCGGGAACTTCAGGTGGCCATACCAGGCGATGGTCATGAAGACGTTGGACGCGATGAGCAGCACGATCGACATGATCGCGTTGAAGGTCATGGGCATCGGGGCACCGGGGCGAATCGAGGGAAACCGAAGCAAGTGATTCCGCCCCGCGCGCGTCGCGGCAAGGGGCTGGCTCCCGCTTCAATGCGCGACTAGGCTTTCGGCTCCGTCATGGGAGATGAGCCGGATGAAGATCCTTGTCGCTGCCCTCGCGTTCCTGCCGGCCGCCCCCGTGCTGGCGGCCGAGCAGCTTGCCTGCGAGGCGCCCTTCGCCATCGACGCGACCGAACAGAGCCTCGCCGAGGCCTTCGGCCGCGCCAATGTCGTCACCCGCGAGGCCGATGGGCCCGAGGGCACGACGCTCATCGCCACGTTCATCCATCCGGACGATCCGGCGCGGATGCAGCAGATCCTGTGGTGGGACGAGGAAGAGCTGAAGGAGCCGTCCTCGATCTCGGTGCCGCCCGGCGACATTTCGCCCGGCGGCCTCGCCGTCGGCATGTCGATCGAGGAGGTGGAGGCGATCGTCGGCCACCCGTTCATGATGCTGGGGTTCGGCTGGGACTACGGCGGCAGCTTCGGCATCCAGGGTGGGACGATCCCCGGCCTGCCCGAAGGTTGCTTCCTGTCGATCCAGTTCGAGCCGACCGCGGCGCTGCCGGAGGGAACCGACGAGGGGCCGATTAACGGCGACATCGAAGGGCCCCCCGACCTGCCGCTGCTGCGCCAGGTCAAGCCGGTGATCGAGGGGCTGACCTTCGGCTATGCCCATCCCGACTTCGGCTGATTGACCCGCAGGCGCCCGACGTGGCATTGATCGGCCAGCGTTGGTTCCCGAAGGCGCCCAGCCGGAAGGATCAAAAGGGAACACGGTGCGGCGTACCCATCAGGGACCAAAACCGTGGCTGCCCCCGCAACTGTAAGCGGCGAGTGCCTCCGAACCGCCACTGATCGCAAGATCGGGAAGGCCGGAGAGCATGGCGACCCGTGAGCCAGGAGACCTGCCAGCGCTTGTCCGGGCGAAGAGCCCAATGCAACGTGCACACGGAGGGTGTCCGCACATGAATGCCTCGGTCGAGACGGTTTCCGTCGCCTCCCTTTCTCTCTCGCAGCGGCTCGTCGCCGGTGTGCTCGCCCTGTTCCTGGGCCTGGTCCTCGTGGGCGGCGTCGGCTTTGCCGGCGAAATGGCCATCCACAACGGCGCGCACGACACCCGGCATGCGCTGGGCTTCCCCTGCCACTGACGCCACGCGCACCAGCGAGAGACATCGATGAAACTGTTCCAGCGGATTTTCTTCGCTGCGGTCCTCAGTGGGCTTGCAGCCGGCGTCGCCATGAGCGCCATTCAGCAATGGCAGGTCGCCCCCATCATCATCGCGGCGGAGGTCTTCGAGACCGCCGAGCCGGAGGTCGCGGTTGCCGAGCACACCCATGAGGTCGGCGAGGCCGAGCACGACCATGCCGCCACCGAGCCGGCGGGCCACGAGCATGACGAAGATGCCTGGGCCCCGCAGGACGGGGCCGAGCGCACCTTCTATACCGTGCTCGCCAACCTGCTGAACTCCATCGGCTTCGCGCTGGTGCTGGGCGCCGTTTCGGTGCTGGCCGGGCTCGAGATCAATGCGCGCAACGGCCTCGTCTGGGGCCTTGCCGGCTTTGCCGCCTTCCAGCTGGCACCGGCCTTCGGGCTGGCCCCGGAACTGCCCGGCATGGCCGCCGCCGACCTCGGCACGCGCCAGCTCTGGTGGTGGGCGACGGCGCTCGCGACCGGCCTCGCCGCGCTGGCGATCGCCAAATACCGCAACTGGCCGGCCGTCGTCATCGGCGCCGCGCTGATCCTGGCCCCGCACATCGTCGGCGCGCCGCTGGCGCCCGATGAGCCGACCGCCGTGCCCGCCCATCTCGCCACCGAGTTCGCGGCGAAATCGCTGGGCGCCGGCGCGGTGTTCTGGTTCGTCGTCGGGCCGCTGTTCGGCTGGCTCAACGAGCGCTTCGCCCGCATGCCCGCCTTCGCCCTCAAGGGAGCCACTGCATGACCACTGCCCAGCCGCGCATCCCTGTCACCGTCGTCACCGGCTTTCTCGGCGCCGGCAAGACCACGCTGGTCCGCCACCTGCTGTCGCATGCCAAGGGCAGGCGCATCGCGCTCATCATCAATGAGTTCGGCGAACTCGGCGTCGACAAGGAAGTGCTGCTCGGCTGCGGCGACGAGACCTGCCGCGAGGAGGACATGATCGAGCTCAGCAACGGCTGCATCTGCTGCACCGTCGCCGACGACTTCATTCCCGCCATGCGGCAGCTCATCGACCGCGAGGACCGGCCCGACCACATCGTGATCGAGACCTCCGGCCTCGCGCTGCCGCAACCGCTGATCCGGGCCTTCAACTGGCCCGAGATCAAGCCGGAAGTGACCATCGATGGCGTGGTGACGCTGGTCGACGCGGCGGCCCTGAGCGAGGGCCGCTTCGCCTCCGACGAGGCTGCGGTCGACGCGCAGCGCCAGGCCGACAGCATGCTCGACCACGAGACGCCGCTCGGCGAATTGTTCGCCGACCAATTGGTGGCGGCCGACCTGATCGTCGTCAACAAGACCGACCTCGTCGATGCGGCCGAGCTGGAGCGGGTGGAAGCCGGACTGCGGGCCAACCTCAGGCCCGGCACCGGCGTGATCCGCGCCGCCAATGGCCATGTCGACGTGGCCGCGCTGCTGGGGCTGGGCCTTGCCACCGAAGACAACCTCGCCGGCCGCGACAGCGCGCATGAGCTGGAACATGGCGGCGAGGGGCACGAGCACGACGACTTCGACTCGTTCACCGTGACGCTGCCCGGGAGCATTGCACGCGACCGGCTGCTGGCGGCGATCGAGGCAACCATCCGGACGCACGACGTACTGCGGCTCAAGGGCTTTGCGGCGCTGCCGGGGGCCGAGGCCCGCCTCGCCATCCAGGCCGTCGGGCCGCGCGTCAATGCGTGGTTCGACCGGCCGTGGCGCGCGGGCGAACGCCGCGAGACCGGACTGGTGGTGATCGGCGAGACGCCGCTGGACCGGGCGGCCATCACCGCCAGCCTCGAGCAGGCGGTGGCTCCGGCCGCCTGATCCCATGCATCTGCTTTCGGCGCAGGCAGGCTCCATCCAGCAGGACGGCGAGGCCATCGACCTCGCCCAGTCGCCCGCGCCGCTGCTCTTCGTCTCGGCCGCCGACAGCGAACTGGCGCTGCTGGCCGGCGCGGCGGACCGCGCGGCGGCGGACGACCTCCGCTGCGCCAGCCTGCTGCGCCTCAGCCACAACCTCAGTGTCGACCTGTGGCTCGACCGCACGGTGCGGCACGCGCGGCTGGTGGTGGTGCGTCTGCTCGGCGGCGCGGGCTACTGGCCCTATGGCGTCGACGAACTGACGGCGCTCGCCGCCGCCGGCACCATCCAACTGGTGCTGCTGCCCGGCGACGCCACCCCCGACGATATCTTGCGCATGCGCTCGACCATTGCGCCCGAGGCGTGGACGGCGCTGCACGCGCTGTTCACGGCCGGCGGGCCGGAAAATGCGGATGCGCTGCTGGTGGCGATGCGGGAACTGGCTGGGACCCTCCCGGCCTCCCCCACGAGGGGGGAGGGGCAGGCCGGCGATGTCGCGCGGACCGCGCCGGCGCCAAAACCCTTTCCGCGGTTCGGGCTCTGGCATCCGGCGCGGGGCGTGGTGCAGGAGCTGCCGGCATCGGAGCGGCCGAATGTGCCGGTCCTGTTTTACCGGGCGGCGCTCGAAGGCGGCGGCAGCGCCACCGTTGCGGCACTGGTAGCCGAGATCGAGCGGCAGGGGCTGCACCCGGTGCCGCTGCTGGTATCGTCACTGAAGGAGCAGCCCTGCGTGCGGTTCGTGCAGGCGGCGCTGGCGGCTCATCCGCCGGCGGTGATCCTCAATCTCACCGGCTTCGCGCTTGGCCTCGACGGCATCGAGGAAAAGCAGAACCCGTTCGCCGGCACCGATGCGCCGGTCATCCAGCTGGTGCAGGGCGGGCGCCCGGCCGACGCCTGGCGCGCCGATCCGCAGGGGCTCGGCGCCAAGGACCTTGCCATGCAGGTGGTGCTGCCCGAGCTCGACGGCCGCATTGGCGCGCTGCTGGTCGGCCACAAGGAAGATGCGGTGTGGCATGGGCGCACCGAATGCCCGCTCTCGGCCTATGCGCCGGATGCGGAGGCGATCGGGCGGGCGGTGACGCTGGCGCGCCACTGGGCCGAGCTGCGCGCGACCCCGCGTGCCGACCGCCAGATTGGCATCGTCCTCGCCAACTACCCGATTCGAGATGGCCGTCTCGCCAACGGCGTCGGCTATGATGCGCCGCAATCGACGGTTGTAATGCTGCGGGTGCTGGAGGAGGCGGGGTACGGGCTCGCGGCCCCACCCTCATCCGCCCTTCGGGCACCTTCTCCCATCAAGGGAGAAGGCCCGACTGCGCATTTGCAGTCAGCACCTCCCTTCTCCCTTGATGGGAGAAGGTGGCGCGGAGCGCCGGATGAGGGTGGGGCCGCGCACGCTTCACTTCCCCCCGACGGCAATGCGCTGATCGCGCTGCTGCAGGCGGGGCCGACTAATGCCAATCCGGGGGGGGGGGAGGGGGTGCGCTTTGCGCTGGCGCGCTATCGCGAGCTGTTCGCGGCCCTGCCTGACAAGGTGCGTGAGGAGGTGACTGCGCGCTGGGGCGATGCGGCGGCAGATCCGTTCTGCCGCGGCGACAGCTTCCATCTGCCGGCCGTGCGCTTCGGCAATGTCGCGGTGCTGGTGCAGCCGTCGCGCGGCTATCATCTCGACGAGACGGCGAGCTACCACGACCCCGACCTCGTGCCGCCGCATGGCTACCTCGCGGCCTATCTGTGGCTGCGGCACGAGTTTGCGGCGCAGGCGCTGATCCACAACGGCAAGCACGGCAATCTCGAGTGGTTGCCGGGCAAGGCGACGGCACTCGATGCGGCCAGCTATCCGCTGGCGCTGTGGGCCGAGCTGCCGCATTTGTACCCCTTCATCGTCAACGATCCGGGCGAGGGCACGCAGGCCAAGCGCCGCACCGGGGCGGTGATCATCGATCACCTCGTGCCGCCGCTGACGCGGGCCGAAACCTACGGGCCGCTGAAGGACCTCGAGGCGCTGCTGGATGAGTACTATGCCGCCTCCGGCATGGATCGCCGGCGCCTCGCCGACCTCAGCCGCCGCATTCTCGATCTGGCGCGAGACGAGCGTCTCGACCGCGATGTGGCGCTCGCCGACGATACGCAGGAATCGCTGCGGCGGCTCGACAATTTCCTGTGCGACCTGAAGGAAGCGCAGATCCGCGACGGACTGCACATCTTCGGGCGATCGCCCAGCGGACGACTGGAGCGCGATCTCGTCGTGGCGCTGGCACGGGTACCACGCGGTGAGGCTGTGGGAGACGCCAGTCTCATCCGGGCGCTGGCGGACGACTTCAAGCTTGGCTTCGATCCGCTGACGGCGGAACTCGGCGCGCCCTGGCTGGGGCCGGCGCTGGAGCCAGTGCCTCACGCGGAGAGCCATGTCCTGCGCACGCTGGGCGATGTGGTGGAGCATCTTGAGGCTGTCGCGGCCGCGCTTGTCGACGGTGCCGCGGCCGCGCCGGGCCCCGCGAGCCAGGTGGTGCTCGATACCATCGCGACGATCATCCGGCCGCGGCTGGCGGCATCGGGGCCGCGCGAGATCGCGGCGCTGCTCGATGGGCTGGATGGCAGGTTCGTTGCGCCGGGGCCGAGTGGGGCGCCGTCGCGGGGCCGGCTCGACGTGCTGCCCACTGGGCGCAATTTCTACTCGGTCGACAACCGCGCCGTGCCGACGCCAACGGCGTGGGAACTGGGGCGGCGTTCGGCCGAGAACCTGCTGGCGCGACACTTCCAGGACCACGGCACGCCGCTGCGATCGCTCGCGCTCAGCGTCTGGGGCACGGCCAATATGCGCACCGGCGGCGACGACATTGCGCAGGCCCTGGCACTGATCGGCTGCAAGCCGCAATGGGACCCGTCCTCGCTGCGGGTGTCCGGCTACGAGATCATTCCGCTGGCGAAGCTGGGGCGGCCGCGCGTCGATGTCACGCTGCGGATTTCGGGCTTCTTCCGCGACGCGTTTCCGGCGCAGATCACCCTGTTCGACCGGGCCGTGCGGGCGGTGGGCGCGCTGGACGAGCCAGTGGACCACAACCCCATCGCCGATCGCATGCGCACCGATGCGCTGGCGCTGATGCGCGACGGCGCCGACGAGGCCGAAGCCGGCCTGCGGGCCGGCCATCGCATCTTCGGCTCGAAGCCCGGCGCCTATGGCGCGGGGCTGCAGGGGCTGATGGATTCGGGAACGTGGGAGACCAAGGCGAACCTCGCCGAGGCGTTCCTCAACTGGGGGCAATATGCCTATGGCGCCCAGGCGGCCGGCGTGCCGGAACGCGAACGCTTCGCGGCGCGGCTGAGCGATGTCGAGGCCATTGTCCACAACCAGGACAACCGCGAGCACGACCTGCTGGATTCGGATGACTATTACCAGTTCGAGGGCGGCCTCTCGATGACCGCCGAGGCGCTGACCGGCCGCCGCCCCGCCGCCTATCACAACGACCATTCGCGGCCCGAGAATCCGCTGACGCGCACGCTGGCGGAAGAGGTGTCACGGGTCATGCGCAGCCGGGTGGTGAACCCCAAATGGATCGATGGCGTGAAGCGCCATGGCTACAAGGGTGCGTTCGAGATCATCGCCACGGTCGACTACATGTTCGCCTTCGCGGCCACCACCGGCGCGGTGCAGACGCACCATTTCGACCTCGCCTTCGGTGCCTTCGTCGAGGACGAGGCGACCCGCGATTTTATCCGTGCCAACAATCGCCATGGCTGGGACGAACTGCTTGCCCGCTTCGAGGAGGCGCGTCGCCGCGGCTTCTGGACTCCGCGGAGCAACTCGGCGCACGCTTGGCTGGATGCGCGCCATGCTGACTGATGACGGACGAGCCGCCGCCAAGGAGGAATGCCGATGACCGACAAGACCGCGAAGAAGACCGACCTGATGAGCGAGGCGGAGCGCGACGCCTACCACGCCGACAAGATGCGGAAGAAGAAGGCCGCGCGCGAAAAGATCCTCGCCACCAAGACGGAGGAGCGCGGGCTGCTGATCGTGCATACCGGCAAGGGCAAGGGCAAATCGACGGCGGCTTTCGGCATGGTGTTCCGTGCCCTGGGGCACGGCTTCAAGGTCGGCGTGGTGCAGTTCGTCAAGGGCGCCTGGCAGACGGGTGAGCGCGACGTGCTGGCGCGCTTCCCCGATCTGGTCACCATCAAGGCGATGGGCGAGGGCTTTACCTGGGATGTCGCCGATCGGCAGCGCGATCTCGCCGCGGCCCGCGCCGCCTGGGACGAGGCCACGGCGTGGATCGGACATGCAGGCTATCGCTTGATCTGGCGGGAGGGGCAAAGCACCGTCATCATTTACGCCTACCGGCCGGTCGCCGAGGTGCAGGGGATGCTGCGCAACGGGCCCGCCGACACCCATGTCATCGTCACCGGCCGCAACGCCAAGGACGAACTGATCGAGATCGCCGATCTCGTGACCGAGATGACCGAGATCAAGCACCCGTTCCGCAGCGGCGTGAAAGCACAGGCCGGCATCGAGTTCTGAATGCGGCTGCCTAGTTGGAGCAGGTGACGGTCCCGGTGGGGCGCAGCGACTCGGCGACGTGCTCGATGATCGGCAGCAGCCGCGCCGTCTCCGCCTCGCCATAGCCGATGTCGACCCGGACGAACGAGCTGTCGGGGCAGATCTGCTCGGCGCGCGAGAACTGCGCAAAGCCGCTGCGGCGCATGGTGAAGCTCGCCCAGCCCGGCGTCGTCCGCGCGTCGTCGATCCGCCAGTCGCGGCTGGTGTGCTTCGCGATCTCCTCGCTGATCATGGTCTCGAGCGGCCTGAACAGCCGCCCCGGCAGCACCGCAATCTCGATCCGGCCGTCGGGCGAGATGAAGCGCTGGATGTCGCCCAGCGGATCGTGGCGATAGTCGGCGGGGACGTCGACCTCGAAGCCATAGACGTTATCGGTGTAGGTCACCCAGCTTTCGGCCCGGGCGGGGGCGGTGACGAGCAGCAGGGCGAGGCAGGCAGCGACGATGTGTTTCATGCCGCGATGCTAGCGCCCCGGCGGCTGGACGCAAGAGGCCTACAGCACCACGATGCCGGAATGCTTGGCCTTGTTCTCGGGCTCGACATGGATGGTGATCTGCGCGTTTTCCACGGCCTCGCGCAGGCGCGCCTCGATGCGGTCGCAGATGGTATGGGCATCCTCAACCGTCATGGCGCCGGGTACCACGAGGTGAAACTCGATGAACATCATCGGGCCGGCCTGGCGGGTGCGGATGTCGTGCGCCTCGATCGCACCTTCGGCGTTGGCCGAGATGAGCTCGCGGATGGCGTTCAGCGTCTTCGGCTCCACCGCGACATCCATGAGGCCGATGACGCTCTGGCGGATCAGCTGCCAGCCCGACCACAGGATGGTGAGCCCGACCAGTGCAGCAAGGACGGCGTCGAGCTGGGTATAGCCGGTAGCGATCACCAGCAGCACGCCGATCAGGACGCCGATGGTCGACATCACGTCGGTCATCAGGGGCTTGCCATCGGCGATCAGCGCCGGCGACTTCTCGCGCCGGCCGATGCGCTGCAGCGTCAACGCCCAGATGGCATTGAGCACCGAGGCGGCCACGCTGACCCCCAGGCCAACCGGATCGGCCTCGATGGGCGCTGGCGCGAGGAAGCCTTCATAGGCGCGCCAGAAGATCACCAGCGCGGCGACGGCGATGAAGATGCCGATGACCACGGCGGAAAAGTACTCGGCCTTGTAGTAGCCATAGGGGAGGGCCGCATCGGCCGGACGCGCGGACAGCCGCACGGCGACGAGCGCCACGATGGCGGTGACCACGTTGACGACGCTCTCGAGCGCATCCGAGAACAGCGCGATCGAGCCCGTGGCGTAGGCCGCAAAACCCTTCAGCGCCAAGACGGCAAGGCCCACGAGCAGGCTGCCCAAGGCGATCCTGACGATGCTGCTGCTGCTGGGTTCGACGCTCATGCCGGCGCCTTAATACGAACGCCACCGCCGATCAAGTGCTTGATCCGCAAGTGATTTTGAGAAGCGTTCCGAGCTGGCCTCAGGGGGGAGCCAGCACAGCAAACTCGTGCAGCGCCACGCCCACGCCCATTGCCCCGTCGCTCGCGCCGACGCTTTGCGGCGTCTGTACCCGATCGATTGCGAAGGTGATTTCGAGCTCATCTCCAGCCGCCACGGCGGCTGGTACCGGAACCTCGATGCGCTGCGGATCAGGACCAAGGCTGCGCTGCTCGACGATCTGTCCATCGATCCCGATGGACAGCTCACGGGGTGGGCCAAACCATACCGGCAGGGCGGAGACGGTCGCGACGAGCCGGCTCCCCGTGGGGAGGGCTCTCGTCGGTCTCAGAAGCACCCGCCCGAACTTGCCCTTGCTCCAGCGCAACTCGCCCTGGGGAGTCCACCAGCCGCCGGCGAACACCGCGTTCAACTCGTTGCCGGCGATGGTCGTGCCGGGGACATAGTCGCGGGTTCCGTCGGGGACCCAGTCGGAGATGGAACGCTCGATGAAGATCTCGCGATAGAAGGCGGGCGCCGAATTCCACAGCAACACAAAGGCGATAAGCCCGATATAGAGCGCAAACCAGCCAACGGTCTCAAGCGTGCGCCAGCTCACACCAGCACCAGGTGATGGGTGAGCCATAGATGCACAGCGACAATCTGCAGCAGTGCCAGCAGGGGAATCAGGACCCGCTGCAACGGTTTCGGCAGCATTGCGGCAACCAGATAGACCGGGAAGATCGCGAGGGCGTATCGGGGCACACTCATCATCCGGCTGGTGGCTGGAATGGCGTAGGAAAAGAACGCAAGCGCCGCGAGCGGGATCGGAATGCGTCCGGCCCGGATGCCAAGGACGAGGAGCGTCGTAACGCCGATGATCGTGCCGGCGCCGGCCGCGGCGAGCGCGCTGTTGGCGAAGAAGGCCGTCGCGAGACTGAGCAGCGGATTGTTGAACCCGTGGTCCCAGCCAAACTCCTGCACTCTGACGTTTGCCAGTGGGTCGCCGACGTGGAGGCCCAGATAGACCATGAAGCTCGCCAGCCCGAGCGGCATGACGGCGAGCGCGCGCATCCGCGCATCAGGCCGGAGCAGCATAGGGCCGATACGCCAGCGCTCGCGGATGAGCAGTTCCAGCAGAAGTGCAATCGGCAGGACCACGCCCGTCAGGCGCGTGGCGGTCAGCACGAAGCCGCAAAGCGCTGCAGCCACATACTGCTCCCGCCGCCACGCCACGAACGTGGCGAGGGCCGCAAGGTTGAACAGCATTTCCGTGTAGGGAATGTGGTTGGCGAGACTGAAAGGCGAGAGGAGGAAAGCGAGAAGGAAAACGATCGCGGCGCGTTCGTCGGGTAGACGGAGTTCGCGATAGAAGACGAGGACGAGCCAGCAGAACAAGCCGGAAAACAGCCCGCTGAGCAGCATCCCGGCCTGCGAGAAGCTCAGCGGCGTGACGGCCATGATCGCGCTGACGGCGAGAGGGAACGCCGGATAGAAGGCGTAGTTGGCCTGCAGGTCGTAGGGCCTCGCCCTCGGATCGACATCGTAGCCACGCTCGGCGATCGACTGATACCACTTGCAATCCCAATCGCAGAGGTCGCGCCAGTTGCCGCCGGAAATCAGTTCCACGAATACATAGGCGAGCGCAAAAAACGCTAGGCAGGCGCCTGCCAGGGCAAATGCTTTCACGAAAGTGGAAGAGCGCAGGGCGGCGAGCAAGGCAATCGCAGAGGTTGTCTGAGGCCAGGTGCTCCTAGGCGATCTTCAGTACGCCGGCAAGGAATCGTTGCCTCGCGGGGTGGTGGTGCTTACAAGGGCGGCAAGCGCAGCGTTCCGGTGAGGGACTGAAACTGAGGCTGGTGCGGCCGACCCAAACCGGGGGCCAAGTCCAGCGCTGCAAGAAGTCTTCGCGAACTCTGCCTCCGTGACGTGAGAGGCCGAGACTATGGATCTTCCCGTTCTGCCGCCGGGCACCGGCGTGATGCTGTGCGGCCATGGCAGTCGCAACACCATAGCCGTCGGCGAATTTGCCGTGCTGGCCCAGCGCCTGCGCGACCGGCTGCCGGGCGTGCCGGTGGAATACGGCTATCTCGAATTCGCCGATCCGGTGATCCACTTCGGCCTCGACCGGCTGCGGGCGCAGGGGCTCAACCGCATTCTCGCGGTGCCGGGCATGCTCTTTGCCGCCGGCCATGCCAAGAACGACATCCCGTCGGTGCTCAACACCTACGCGGCGAAGTATCCCGGCCTCGAGATCACCTATGGGCGCGAGCTCGGGGTCGACCTCAAGATGCTGCGGGCCGCGGGCGACCGCATCGCCGAGGGCATCGCCGCGGCCCCGCCGGGCGTCGCCCATGCCGATACGCTGCTGATGGTGGTGGGGCGCGGAGCCTCGGACCCCGATGCCAACAGCAACGTCGCCAAGGTGATGCGCATGCTGTGGGAGGGCATGGGCTTCGGCTGGGGCGAGGTGGCGTATTCGGGCGTGACCTTTCCGCTGGTGGCGCCGGCGCTCGACCATGCCGTGCGGCTCGGCTACCGGCGCATCGTCGTGTTCCCGTATTTCCTGTTCACCGGCGTGCTGGTGAAGCGCATCTACGACGCGGCGGACGAGGCGCAGTTGCGTCATCCTGGCGTCGAGATCATCCGCGCGCCTTACCTCAACGACCATCCGCTGGTGATCGAAACCTTCCTCGACCGGCTGCGGGAGATGCTGGTGGGGCAGAACCTGATGAACTGCTCGCTGTGCAAGTACCGCGAGCAGGTGCTTGGGTTCGAGGCCGAGGTCGGGCTGGCCCAGGAGAGCCATCACCACCATGTCGAGGGCATCGGCGGCGGCATGGAGGATTGCCCCTGCGTGGGCGACTGCGACTCGTCGTGCCGGGATGAAGCCTTCTGCCGCAAGCATGGCCTGCCCTGGACGCCGCTGCACGACCACAGCCACGACCACGACCACGCGCACGGCCATTCGCACGCGCATGGCCATCACCAACATCACCACCACGACAAGCCGCACGCGCTGATGGCGCCGGGGGCACGGCCGCTGGTGACATTTGGCGAAAATGCGAGCCATCAGCACGGCGCGGCCGAAAGCGGGCACCACCACCATCCCTATCCGCATGCCGACCACCCGCTCGGGCCGGTGACTTTGCCCAAAGTTCAGGGCAAGCTGGCGCGCGAGGAGAAGGCCTGATTTGTCCGCGTTCGATCGCTATATCGCTGTCGACTGGTCCGCAGCGAACGGGCCGGTCACCGGCAAGGACTCGATCTGGATCGGCGAGACGGTACGGACCCCTTCCGGCATCGAACCGAGACCCAGCCGCAACCCGCGCACCCGCACCGCCGCCATGCGGATGATCGAGGACATCCTGCTCGACGCGCTGGGGCGCGGTCAGCGCGTCATGCTCGGCTTCGACTTCGTCTTCGGCTATCCGCGAGGTGCCGCCGAGGCGCTGACCGGCGAACCCGGCTGGGCCTCGATCTGGCGCACCCTAGCGGCACTGGTGGACGACGGCGACGACAACCGCTCCAACCGCTTCGAGGTCGCGGCACGACTGAACCAGGAACTGGGCGCGCACGGCCCGCACTACTGGGGGCATCCGCCCGGGCGTAGCTATGCCGGGCTGACGCCGACCCGGCCGGTGAGCGCCTACGGCCTCGTGCCCGAACACCGCATCGCCGAGGACTGGTCGCGTGGCCCACAGGCGGTCTGGAAGCTGACCGGCATCGGCTCGGTCGGCAGCCAGTCGATGCTGGGCATCGCGCGGCTGGAGCAGCTGCGGTGCGACCCGCGCTTTGCCGGCAGCATCGCCATCTGGCCGTTCGAGACCGGCTTCGCGCTCGACCTGTCGCGCGCCATCACCGTGGTCGAGATCTACCCCTCGCTGCTGGAGCATGACCGGACGGTGGAGCCCCGCGACCGGGCGCAGGTGGAGGCCTGCGTCAGGCGCTACGCCGAGCTCGATGCCGCCGGCACGCTGGAAGACGTGCTCGCGGCGCCGGCGGGACTTTCCGACGACGACCGCGAGGCCGTGCTGGGCGAGGAGGGCTGGATCGCGGGCGTCGGGCACGAGGGCGTGCTGCGTGCCGCCGCGCCACAAGTGCGCGCGGCGCCGGCCATCGACCTGCCGCGCATCGATCCGGGTTACCTGCGCGATCCGGAGGCGATCTATGCGCAGAGCTTCGCCACCATCCGCGCCGAGGCCGACCTGTCGCGGCTGCCATCGGTGCTTCACACCGCCGCCATCCGCATGATCCATGCCTGCGGCATGACCGACCTCGCGGCCGACATCGTGGGCGATCCGCACGTGGTGGACGCCGTGCGCGAGGCGCTGGCACTGCATGCGCCGATCCTGTGCGACAGCGAAATGGTGCGGGCCGGCATCATCGCGCGCAACCTGCGCGGCAACGAGATCATCGTGACGCTGAACGAACCGCCGGTGGCCGATGCGGCGGTGCAGTTGGGCACGACGCGCTCGGCCGCTGCCGTAGAGTTTTGGCGCGACCGGCTCGCCGGCGCCATCGTCGTCATCGGCAATGCGCCCACGGCGTTGTTTCACCTGCTCGACATGCTGGAAGCGGGCGACCCGCGGCCGGCCGCCATCATCGCGGCCCCGGTCGGCTTCGTCGGCGCGGCCGAAAGCAAGGAGCGGCTGATGGACGAGTCAGCCGTGCCGTTCCTCACTGTGCGCGGCAGGCGGGGCGGTTCCGCCATCGCCAGCGCTGCCTTCAATGCCCTTGCCGGAGCCCTGCAATGACTGTCTGGCTGCATGTCATCGGTGTCAGCGAGGGGGGCGTCGCGGCGCTGCCGCCGCCGGCCCGGCTGATCCTCGGCTATGCCGAATCCGTGCTCGGCCCGCCGCGCTTCCTGAGCCAGATCGAACACGCCATCGAGACCACCGCGCACCCGGAGCTGACGACGGCGGATCTCGTCGACAAGCGCGGGCTCGAGGCGGTGGCGCGCGCGCTGCTCGACGACGACGAGGATGGCGGCCCGGTGGGGCCGGCGGCGCCCGGACGCGCGGCAAAAGCCGACAGCGAACTGCCCAACCTGATCGAATGGGACGGCGGGCTCGAACGCATGGTGAGCCAGATCCGCCGGCTGCGCGATACGCCCACGGTGGTGCTGGCGACCGGCGATCCGATGTGGTTCGGCATCGGAGCGACGCTGGCGCGGCACCTCGAGGCCGGCGAGTACGAGGTGCACCCCAGCCCCTCGGCCTTCCAGCTGGCGGCGGCGGCGATGCGCTGGCCGCTGCAGAACGTCGCGGCGCTGTCGCTGCATGGCCGCCCGGTGGAACTCATCCATCCGCATATCCTGCCGGGCAACCGCATCCTCGCGCTGACCAGCGATTCCGAAACGGCGCTGCGCGTCGCCGACCTGCTGAGCGCGCGCGGCTATGCCGACAGCGTCATGACCGTGCTCGAAAACCTCGGCGGGGCGGAGGAGCGGGTCAGCGCCACCACGGTCGCCGAGTTCGACCCCAACAAGATCGGCGACTTCTATGTGCTCGCCATCGATTGCGTGGCCGGCGACGATGCGAAGCTGCTGCCGGCGCTGCCCGGCCTGCCCGATGACGCCTTCGTTTCCGACGGACAGCTGACCAAGCGCGAGGTGCGCGCGGTGACCGTCGCCAAGCTCGCGCCGCTGCCCGGCGCACTGCTCTGGGATGTCGGTGCCGGCTGCGGCTCGGTCGCCATCGAATGGATGCGCGGCGCGCGCGACGCGGAGGCCATCGCCTTCGAGCGCGAAGTGACGCGGATCGGCTTCATCACCGCCAATGCGCAGGCTCTCGGCACGCCGGGACTGCGCATCGAGGCCGGGGACGCCGCGCGCACCTGCGCCGGCCTGCCGCCGCCCGATGCGATCTTCATCGGCGGCAGCGTTGGTGACGAGGAGCTGTTCGCGGTGTGCTGGAGCGCGCTGAAGCCCGGCGGGCGCCTGGTCGCCAATGCCGTGACCATCGATGGCGAACGAGCGCTCTATGACCGCCATTCCCGCTATGGCGGCGAACTGGTGCGCCTCGACAGCGCGGTGCTCGATTTCATCGGCGGGCAGCGTGTCATGCGGCCCCGCATGGCGGTGACACAATGGGCGGTGACGAAGCCGGCGCAGCTGCTGGTGCTGTCCGAATGAGCGGCACGCTCCACCTCGTCGGGGTCGGGCCGGGCGATCCCGAGCTGCTGACGCTGAAGGCCGTGCGCGTCCTCGCCGCGGTGGCGGTGGTGGCCTACCCGACGACCGGCGAGGATTCGGCGCTGGCGCTCTCCATCGCCGCGCCGCACCTCGACTCCGCTGCGATCCGCCTGCCGGTGGCGCCGCCCATGCAGGTGGAGCGCGGTCCGGCGCAGGCTGCCTATGACGCGGCGGCCGCCGAAATTCTCACGCACCTGCGCGGCGGGCGCGACGTCGCCTGGCTGTGCGAGGGCGACCCGCTGTTCTACGGCTCCGCCATGTACCTGGTGGGCCGCGTCGCCGGGCAGGCCCCGGTGCAGGTGGTGCCCGGGGTCACCTCGCTCACGGCGGCGGCCGCGGCCATCGTGCGGCCGCTCGCGGCGCGCAACGAGATGCTGAAGGTGCTGCCCGCACCGCTGCCCGACGAGGTGCTGCGGGCCGAACTGGCGGCCACGCCATCGGCCGCCATCATCAAGGTCGGGCGGCACTTCGACCGTGTCCGCGCGCTGCTGGGCGAGACCGGGCATGCGGCCGGCGCCGTGGTGGTGGAACACGCCACCGGCGCGCGCGAGCGGATCACCGCGCTCGCCGATTTCGCGCATGACGAGAGGCCGTACTTTTCGACCATCCTCTGCTATCGTGGCGAGGAAGCCTGGGCCAGACGGGGGCAGGGGGCATGATACCGGCCGTCATCAGCTTCGCGGCCAGCACGGCGGAGCTTGCGGCGCGCATCGCCGGCGCGGTGGGCGGGCGCGTGCCCCATTGCGGCTACAACGGCGAAAGCGCGAGGGCGCTGCTGCCGCGGCTGTTTCTAGACGGCAGCCCGACCATCGGCATCTGCGCATCGGGCATCCTGATCCGCCTGCTGGCCCCGCACCTCGCGGACAAGAAGGAAGAGCCGCCGGTGCTGGCGGTGTCCCAGGACGGCACCTCGGTGGTGCCGCTGCTCGGCGGCCATCACGGCGCCAACCCGCTCGCCCGCCAGCTCGCCGACCTGCTCGGCGCCCACGCCGCGATCACCACGGCCTCGGACACGAAGTTCGCGCGCAGCCTCGACGATCCGCCGCCCGGCTGGGAGCTGGCGAAACAGGATGACGCCAAGCCGGCGATGATGTCGCTGATCGTCGGTGCCAAGATCGCACTCGAGGGGCATGCCCCGTGGATCGCCGAGGCCGGCTATCCGGTGAGCTCGATGGGGGCGATCCGGGTGCTGGTGACCGAGCAGAAGATCCGCACCGATCGCGGGCTGGTCTACCATCCCAAGACGCTGGTCGCGGGGGTAGGCTGCGAGCGCGCCACCAGCCCCGAGGAGGTCATCGGGCTGATCGAGACGGCGCTCGAACGCCAGAACCTGTCGCCGCAGAGCCTTGCCGCCATCGCGACCATCGATATCAAGGCGGACGAACGGGCCATCCGCGAGGCTGCCCGGCATTTCGGCGTGCCGCTCCGGCTGTTCACCGTGACCGAGCTCAACCAGGAGCGCTACCGGCTGAAGAGCCCTTCGGCCGTGGTGGAGGCGGAAGTGGGGACGCCCAGCGTGGCCGAGGCGGCGGCGCTGAAAGGTGGGCCGATCGTGGTCGAGAAGATGAAATCGGAGCGCGCCACCTGCGCCATCGGCCGCGCCCCGCGCCCCATCGACGTGGAGGGGCTGGGCCGCCCGCCCGGCGTGCTCCATATCGTCGGCATCGGCCCGGGCAAGGCGGTCTCGCGGACGCTCTCCAGCATCCGGGCGCTAGATGCCAGCAGTGACTGGGTCGGCTATGGTCTCTATCTCGACCTCATCGCCGACCTGCGGCTGGCGCAGCAGGAGCACCGGTTCGAACTGGGTGACGAGGAGGCCCGCGTCCGCCACGCGCTCGAGCTTGCCGGCAAGGGCAAGGTGGTGTCGCTGGTCTGCTCCGGGGACGGGCAGATCTATGCGATGGCGGCGCTGGTCTACGAACTGATCGAAGTGCGCGGCGAGCGCGCCGTCAGCGATGCGGCACGGCGCGTCGTGATCGAGGGGCATCCGGGCATCTCGGCCTTCCAGGCCGCGTCGGCGGCCGCGGGTGCGCTGGTGGGGCACGATTTCTGCTGCATCTCGCTCAGCGACCTGCTGACCCCCCGCGAAGATATCCTGAAGCGCCTCGATGGGGCGGCGGCCGCCGACTTCGTCACGGCGCTCTACAATCCGCGCTCGCAGCGCCGTACCGATCTCATCGAGGAGGCGAAAACGCGCTTCCTCGCGCACCGGCCGCCCGACACGCCGGTGATCGTCGCCAGTAATCTGGGCCGCGCCGAGGAGCGCGTGCAGGTGGTCGCACTCCGGGATTTCGACCCCGAGACCGTCGACATGCTGACCATCGTGCTGTTCGGCGCCACCAGCTCGCGTGCCTTCGCGCGGGGCGACGGCTCGACCGTGGCCTTCACACCGCGCGGCTATGCCTCGAAGGCCGCGGTCGAAACAGCGGTGGCGGCGCCGATCGTCGTGCCGGCCAACCCGATCAAGGCCGGGCTCAATTTCCTCCGCTCGCGCGCGGCGCAACTGCAGCCGGCCGGCAAGGACGAGAAATCGCCATGAGCAGCAAGCCGGCCGCATGACCGTCTATTTCATCGGCGCCGGGCCCGGCGCGCCCGACCTCATCACCGTGCGCGGCCAGCGCCTGATCGAGCGCTGCATGACCTGCCTGTTCGCCGGCTCGCTGGTGCCGACCGAGATCGTCGCCGCCGCGCCGCCGGGCGCGCGGGTGCGGGACACGGCACCGATGCATCTCGACGAGATCGTCGCCGAGATTGCGGCGGCGCATGCGCGGGGCGAGGACGTGGCGCGGGTGCATTCGGGCGATCCCTCGATTTACGGTGCCATTGCCGAGCAGATGCGCCGGCTTGACGCGCTGGCGATTCCCTACGAGGTGGTGCCCGGCGTGCCGGCCTTCGCCGGTGCGGCGGCGCGGCTCGCCACCGAACTGACGCTGCCCGAGATCAGCCAGACCATCATCATCACCCGCACGTCGGGCAAGGCCTCGCCCATGCCCGAGCGCGAGCAGCTGGAGGTGCTGGGGCAGAGCGGCGCGACCCTTGCCATCCACCTGTCGATCCGCAACCTCGCCTATGTGGAGACGGCGCTGACGCCGCACTACGGCGCCGATTGCCCGGTGGTGATCGTCTATCGCGCCACCTGGCCGGACGAGGAGATCATCAGGACGACACTGGGAGGCATGCGGGCCAAGGTGCGCGAGGAGAAGATCACCCGCACCGCGCTGATCTTCGTCGGCCGCGTTTTCGGCGAGGCAAAGTTCCGCGATTCGAGCCTCTACGACGCGAGCTTCACCCACATCCTGCGAAACGCCGGCAAGAAGAAGCAGCGGCAGGGCTGACGGCTCGCGCTAGTAGCGGTCGAGCTTGAGGGCCGCGATGGCCCGCCCCACGGTGGGCGCCTCATGCGCTTCGGGCAGGCGCGGGCGGGCGATCATCACCACCGCCAGCCGCAACTGCTCGGCAGCCTTGAGCTTGGCCTCGGTCTGCACGCCGCCCGAGTTCTTGGTGATGAGATGCGTGATGCCTTCGTACTGCATCAGCTCGGTCTCGCCGCCCACGAAAAAGGGCGGCCGCGCCAGCAGCGAGCGGGCGTTGACCGGCAGCGCCTTTTCCGGCGGCTCGATCGATCGCACGACGAAGCTGCAATCGGTGCGCGCGAGGTAGATTTCGAGCTTCGCATGGCCCACCGTCAGCAGCACCCGGGCGCCGCGCGGCAGCCCCGCCGCGGCCTCGTCCGGTGATTGCACGTGATGCCAGAAGGCGTATTGCGGCTCCTTCCATGGCGGCCGATGCAGGCGCACCAGCTTCACCCCGGTCTGGTTTGCCGCCTCGACGGCATGCGTCGACATCATCACCGCGTAAGGATGCGTGGCGTCCACCAGCCGCTGGATGCCGTTGCTGACGAGGAAATTGCTGAGGCCGCGGGTACCCCCGAAGCCGCCGCTGCGCACCTCGCCCTTGGGCAGGATCGGATCGGCGGTGGTGCCGGCGAACGAGGTCGTGACCTCGTGGCCCATGCCGACAAGGGCATCGGCCAGCTGCCGTGCCTCTTCCGTCCCGCCCAGGATCAGAATTCGCATTCTGGCCCGCTGTCCCCCTGTCGCCTGCCTCGGGCACGCCCGCCGGCACGGCGTTCACTTGTGGGTCGGGCCGTGCCACAACGGCACCATCAAGTCCAAGGCTTTTCGAGTGTTTCGGCAATTTTGATGGCAGCTTACGGGATGACCGGCCGACCTGCTCGCGCCAATGGCCTCGTCGTCGCCGCGCCGCGTTCGGGGTCGGGCAAGACCCTCGTCACGCTGGGCCTCCTGGCGGCGCTGCGGCAGCGCGGCATTGCCGTGGCGCCGGCCAAGACCGGGCCTGACTATATCGACACGCAGATCCTCGCCCGTGCGGCCGGCCGGGCGGCGATCAATCTCGACCCCTGGGCGATGGCGCCGGGGCGCCTGCGGGCGCTTGCCGCCGCGCAGGCCAGCGGCGCCGACCTGCTGCTGGTCGAAGGGGTGATGGGGCTGTTCGACGGCGCCGCCGACGGGACCGGCTCCACCGCCGATCTCGCCGCCGCGCTGGGCCTGCCGGTGGTGCTGGTCCTCGATGCCGAGCGCCAGTCGCAATCGATCGCGGCGCTGGCGCATGGCTTCGCCACCTGGCGGCCGGACATCGAGATCGCGGGGCTGATCGTCAACCGGGTGGCGACTACGCGGCATGAACGGATGCTGCGGGCCGCGCTCGAGGCGACCGGGCTGCCGGTGCTCGGGGTGCTGCCGCGCCGCGACGCGCTCGTCCTGCCGGAACGGCATCTGGGGCTGGTGCTACCCGACGAGGTGGCGGGCTTCGAGGCGTGCCTTGCCGCGGCGGCCGAGGCCGTCAGCGAGTACGTTGAGCTTGACCGGCTGCTGGCGCTGAGCGCCCCGTTGCGCGCGCCGGATGCGGTCGGGCCGGCCGGGCTGGCGCCGCTCGGCCAGCACATCGCCATTGCCCGCGACGACGCCTTCGCCTTCCTCTACGCGCACTGGCTCGACGGCTGGCGCGCGGCGGGCGCCAGCATCAGTTTCTTCTCGCCGCTCGCCGACGAAGCGCCGGCCGCGGCGGCCGATGCGATCTTCCTCCCCGGCGGCTATCCCGAACTGCATGCGGGGCGGCTGAGCGCGGCCGGGACCTTCATGGGGGGGCTGCGGGCCGCCCGCGATCGCGGCGCGCTGATCTACGGCGAGTGCGGCGGTTACATGGTGCTGGGCGAAAGCCTCACCGACAAATCCGGCACCGCCTTTCCCATGGCGGGGCTGCTGCCGGTATCGACGCGCATCGATCGCCCGCGCCGCACCCTCGGCTATCGCCGGCTCCGGCATGCCTCACCGCTGCCGTGGCCGGCGGACCTGACCGGGCACGAGTTTCACTATTCGTCAGCGACCAGACAGAGCGCTTCGCCGTTATTCGCACTGGCCGATGCGCTGGGCGATGAATTGACCCCGGCCGGGGCGGTGGTCGGCCGGGTCATGGGCTCCTACGCCCACGTCATTGACGTCGCTCAGCCGGGCTGACGGCGGATCAGGTAGCTGTCCATGATCCAGCCGTTGCGGGCGCGGGCCTCGGCGCGCACGCGCTCGATCTCGGCCGCCAGCTCGGACAGGCGCCCCGCCACCAGCACTTCCTCGCCCATCCCCAGATAGGCGCCCCAGAAGATTTCGGTGCCGGCCTCACCGACGAAGCGCTTCCAGGCGGCATCGCTGTCGAGCATGACGATGAAGCTGCCGAGCCTGTCCGCCTCGCCGTCCCGCACCCGGCGCGCGGTGGTGATGGTGACCGCCTCGCCCACCCGGTTGAGGGGGATGCGGTGCCGGGCCGCGAGCGCCTGCACGGCGCTGATCCCCGGGATGACCTCCACCTCGGCGCCGATCTCGCGCAGCAGCACGATGGTGCCGTCGTAGAGGGCCGGATCGCCCCAGACGAGGAAGGCGCCGGTCTCGCCGTCGCCCAGCCCGTGCAGCATGTCGCGATAGGTGGCGCGCAGCGCGTCGCGCCAGGCGGCGACCCCGGCCTGATAGGCGCCGCTCCGATCGCGTTCGGGCACCTCGAACTCGACGCGATGCTGGCCGGGGCGGCCATGGCGCGCCAGCATCTCCTCGCGCACCGCGCGCAGCGCCAGCTTGTCGTCGCCCTTGTCCGGAATGAAGAAGGTATCGGCGGCCTTGATCGCGGCAATTGCCTGCAGCGTCAGGTAGTCGGGATTGCCGGCCCCGATGCCGATGATGGATACCTTCCGCATGAGTTTTCCCTACTGCATCGGCCCCGGCCGCGCTAGGACGACACCATGACGGCGCGCAAGCTGATGTTCATGGGCACGGGGTCGGATGTCGGCAAGTCGCTGCTCGTCGCCGGGCTGGCGCGTGCCTTTGTCAACCGCGGCCTGCGGGTGGCGCCGTTCAAGCCGCAGAACATGTCGAACAATGCGGCAGTGACCGCCGATGGCGGCGAGATCGGGCGGGCCCAAGCGCTGCAGGCCCGCGCCGCGCGCCGCGCGCCGGTGACGGCGATGAACCCGGTGCTGCTGAAGCCGGAGCACGAGAGCGGCGCGCAGGTCATCGTGCGCGGCCGGCGGACCCGCTCGATGCCCGCGCGTGAGTACTGGAAGAAGCGCGGCGCGCTGCTGCCCGACGTGACGGCCGCCTTCGCCGAGCTTGCTGCCGACGCGGACCTGGTGCTGATCGAGGGCGCGGGCAGCGCTTCGGAGGTGAACCTCCGGCACAACGACATCGCCAATTTCGGCTTCGCGCAGGCGGTCGACGCACCGGTGGTGCTGATCGGCGATATCCAGCGCGGCGGCGTCATCGCGGCGCTGGTCGGCACCTTCGCGGTGATCGACCCGGCCGATGCGGCGCTCATTCGGGCGACGCTCGTCAACAAGTTCCAGGGCGACCCGACGCTGTTTGCCGAGGGGGTGCGGGTCATCGCCGAGCGCACCGGCGTGCCCTGCCTCGGTCCGGTGCCGATGTTCGGGGAGGCGCACCGCCTGCCCGCCGAGGATGTTCTGGGTCTTGAAACGGGGCGCCGGGAGGCTGCTGGCTTCAGGATCGTGGTGCCACGGCTGCCGCGGATCGCGAACTTCGACGACCTCGATCCGCTGCGGCTGGAGCCGGGCGTGTCGGTCGAGATCGTCGCGCCGGGCCAGCCGTTGCCGCCCGCAGACCTCGTCATCCTGCCGGGCTCGAAGGCGACGCGTGCCGACCTGGCGGCGCTCCGCGCCGAAGGCTGGGACCGCGACCTGTTGCGGCACGTCCGCTTCGGCGGCGCGGTGCTCGGCATCTGCGGCGGCTACCAGATGCTGGGGACGGGCATTGCCGATCCGGCCGGCATCGAAGGCGAGGCGGGGCGCTCGGCGGGCCTTGGCCTGCTCGATGTCGATACGGTGCTCGATACCGAAAAGCAGCTACGCGTGGAACACGGGGTGGCGATGGGCCAACCCATCGCCGGCTACCACATGCACATGGGCATCACCCAGGGCACCGATACGAGCCGCCGCTTCGCGACCATCGCAGGAGAGCCGGAAGGCGCAACCAGCGCGGATGGGCGCATCATGGGCACCTATCTCCACGGGCTGTTCGCCGCCGATGCGTTCCGCCGCGCCTTCCTCGCGGCGCTGGGGGCGGAAACGGGGGCGGGGCAGGACTACGAGGCGGGCATCGAGCGGACGCTCGACGGACTGGCGGCCCATCTCGAAGCCCATCTCGATCTCGACGGCCTGCTCGCCCTTTCGCGCTGAGGGCAAATCAGCTAGCCCCGGTGCGATGTCTGCGTTCATGGTACCGCTCGCCCTGCTGCTGGAGCGCCTGTTTGGCTATCCGCGCGCGCTCTACCGCCTCATCCGCCATCCGGTGGTGTGGATGGGCGCGCTGATCGGCTGGCTCGACGGCACGCTCAACAAGGGGCCGGGCAAGTTCAGGGGCATCCTGGCGCTTGCCGTACTGCTCGCGGCGACCGCAGCCGTCACCGTGGCGGTGACCTGGGCGCTGCGTTCGATCCCCTATGGCTGGGTTGCCGAAGCGATCCTCGCCACTGCCCTGCTGGCGCAGCGTGAACTGGCGCGAGCGGTGGGTGCGGTGGCCGACGCGCTGAACCATTCGCTGGCGGCCGGACGACAGCAGGTGGCGCAGATCGTCGGGCGCGACGTGGCGCAACTGGATGAATCCGGGGTGTCGCGCGCTGCCGTCGAGAGCCTCGCGGAAAGCGCCTCGGACGGCGTCATCGCGCCGCTGTTCTTCCTGCTGCTCGGCGGGCTGCCCGGCATTGCGCTCTACAAGGCGGTGAACACCGCCGACTCGATGATAGGTCACAAGACGGAGCGCTATCGCGATTTCGGCTGGGCCAGCGCGCGGCTCGACGACGTGCTGAACTGGATTCCGGCCCGGCTGACGGCGCTGCTGCTCTGCGGCGCGGCCTTCTGGGTGAAGGGCGCCGACGCGGAGAAGGGCTGGGTCGCCGCGCTGCGAGATGCGCGCAAGCATACGTCACCCAATGCCGGTTGGCCCGAGGCGGCCCTTGCCGGCGCGTTGGGCTTTGCGCTGGGCGGACCGCGCGCCTATGAGGGCGAGGTACAAGACCTGCCGCAATTCGGCACCGGTCGCGCCGACCTGGGGCCGACCGATATCCGCAAGAGCCTCCAGCTTTATGCCATGATGCTCAACCTCGCGCTCGGCATCACGCTGGCGATCGCGGTGCTGCTCTATCGCTAGGCGCGGCGGTTGCGTCAGGCCTCGTGGAGGCCGCTGCCGAGACCGGGGGCATCCACGGCGGGCGCGGCACCCTTGAGGGTGAGCGGCAGCCCGGCGACGACGAAGTAGACGTCGTCGCAGATTTCGGCGAGGCGCTGGTGGGCCGAGCCGGCAAGATCGCGGAACATGCGCGCGAGGGCATTGTCGGGGACGATGCCGAGCCCGACCTCGTTCGAGACGAGGATGACACGGGAGGTCTCGACCTCGGCAAGGACCGCGCCCAGTTCCTCGACCGCCGCGGCGACATCGAAACTGGCACCGAGCAGATTGGTGATCCACAGCGTCAGGCAATCGACCAGGATGACGTCGTGCTGCTGGGCCGCCCTGAGGATCGCGCCCGGCAGTTCGACCGGTTCCTCGACTGTGGCGAAGCGGCCCGAGCGCTGCTGCTGGTGGGTGCGGATGCGCTCGCGCATCTCGCCGTCTAGCGCGGCTGCCGTGGCGAGGTAGGCCGGCTTCGAGCCCGCCCGCATCGCCAGCCGTTCGGCGAAGCCCGTCTTGCCCGATCGCGCGCCGCCCAGCACCAGTACATGGCGATTGCCCATGCCCTCTTTCCTCCTCGCCGTCCGCCCGGCCTGCAGGAAAAGACGCCAGCGCGTCCAAGGTTGCCTCGCCGCTCCGCGGCGGCGGGCACAGGGTAGCTTTGCCTGCATGGGCGCCATGCGGCAAGGGCACTTCCCTGCGGCAATGCCCCGCTTATTCTACTTTCGTATTAGAGAGGTTGGCATTATGGTCCGCGCCGTCTAGCACGACCCGTACCAGCGGGTTCGGAACGGGGCGGTCGAAGGACGTGGCGAAACTGTATCTCGGCGTTGATGGTGGTGGAACCAATTGCCGCGTCCGGCTCGCGGACGAGCAGTTGCGCACGCTCGCCGAAACCACCATTCGCGAAGCCGCCAACCTGCAGATCGAAGCCGGCGATGCGGCCTATGCCGGCATCGCCAAGGGGCTCGAGCAGGTGCTGGCGCAGGCCGGCGTTTCGCGTGATGCGCTCGGCACCACCTATGCCTGCTTCTGCATGGCCGGCGGCCGCTCGGAATCGGCGCGCGACGCCTTTACGGCGCGGGACTGGCCGTTCGGCGCGGTGCGCGTCTACGACGACATCGATGCCGCCCATGCCGGGGCACTGGGCGGCGAGGAAGGCGCGGTGATCATCGCCGGCACCGGTTCGGCGGCGCTCGCCATCGTCGATGGCAAGCGGCACCAGTGCGGCGGCTGGGGTTTTCATCTCGGCGACCAGATGTCGGGCGCCATCCTCGGCCGTGAGCTGCTGCGCCGGGCCTACGAGGCGCGCGAAGGGCTGGTCGAGGGCTCCGCGCTGACCGAGGCGGCGCTGCAGCAGCTGGGCGGCGATCTCCAGGAAATCATGGACTGGTCGTTCCCGATGGCGCGCCTCGTGTCGCGGGCGGGCGACCCGGTCGAGGGCGTCGACCTGCTGGTCGAGCCGACCACGATCGGCGGCAAGAGCTACGAGGATTTCGTCATCGGGCGCGCGCCGGTCGATTTCGGCGGCTTCTCGCATCTGATCTTCGAGTATTTCGAGCGGGGCGATGCCGTCGCCCGCGAGCTGATCGAGCTGCAGCTCGGCTACGTCGACAATTACGTGCGCTGGTTCAAGGCGCGCGGCGCAACGCGCATGGCGCCCACCGGCGGGGTCAGCGAACGTATGTACCCCCTGCTGGTCGAGCGCTACGGCGATTTCATCGTCCGGCCGCAGGGCGACAATCTTTCCGGGGCGGTCATCCTAGCCCGCCAGAACTTCGCAGGAAACTGATGAACTACGTCGACAGGAGACCCCAGGCCGTGTCCAGCCGCATCATTCCGGTCAACCCCTTCGACTACGTCGTTTTCGGCGCGACGGGAGACCTCACCAAGCGCAAGCTGATTCCCGCCCTGTTCCATCGCTTCAATGACGGGCAGTTTGACGAGCAGAGCCGCATCATCGGCGTGTCGCGCTCCAAGCTGAGCGACGACGAGTTCAAGAAGCTGGCGCGCGATTCCATCACGCAGTTCGTCGATCGCGAATACCAGGACGCCGCCGTCGTCGACCGTTTCATCTCGGTGCTGAGCTATGTCTCGCACGATGTGAGCGATCCGACCTGCTGGGGCGACCTGACGAAATCGCTGCGCGACGACCCCAAGGTGGTGCGCGCCTTCTACCTCGCCATCGCCCCCGACCTGTTCGGGCCGACCTGCGAATACATCGAGAAGTGCGGCTACTACCGTCGCGACGCCCGCGTGGTGATCGAGAAGCCGCTCGGGCACGACCTCGAATCCTCGATGGCGATCAACGACGCGGTGGCCCGCATCTTCAAGGAAGATCAGGTCTACCGGATCGACCACTATCTCGGGAAGGAGACGGTGCAGAACCTGCTGGCGCTGCGCTTCGCCAACATCCTGTTCGAGCCGATCTGGAACTCCGCCCATATCGACCACGTGCAGATCACGGTGGCGGAATCGGTCGGCGCCAGCACGCGCGGCTATTACGACGAGTCCGGCGCGCTGCGCGACATGGTGCAGAACCACATCATCCAGCTGCTCTGCCTCGTCGCGATGGAGCCGCCCGCTTCCGACGGCGCCAATGCGATGCGCGACGAAAAGCTCAAGGTGCTGCACTCGCTGAAGCCGATCGCCGGCACCGACGTGCAGCGCTTCACCGTGCGCGGCCAGTACAAGGGCGGCAGCGTCGACGGCGGCACCGTCGCGAGCTACCAGGACGAACTGCCCGAGGAAAAGAAGGGCTCGAAGACCGAGACCTTCGTCGCGCTCAAGGCGGAGATCGGCAACTGGCGCTGGGCCGGCGTGCCGTTCTACCTGCGCACCGGCAAGCGACTGCCCTCGCGGGCCTCCGAGATCGTCATCCAGTTCCGCAACATTCCGCACTCGATGTTCGATCACGCGGAAGGCGCGCCCAAGGCGAACCGCCTCGTCATCCGCATCCAGCCCGATGAGGGCGTGAAGCTGTTCCTGATGATCAAGGACCCCGGCCCCGGTGGCATGCGGCTGCGTGAAGTGCCGCTCAACCTGAGCTTTGCCGCAACCTTCAGCGAGCGCACGCCCGAAGCCTATGAGCGGCTGCTGCTCGATGTGATCCGGGGACAGCAGACGCTGTTCATGCGGCGCGACGAACTCGAGGCGGCGTGGCAATGGGTCGACCCGATCCGCGATGGCTGGGACGCCTCGCCCGAGGCGCCGCAGACCTACACCGCCGGCTCCTGGGGCCCGACCGGCGCGATCGCGCTCATCGAGCGCGATGGCCGCACCTGGCACGAGGACGGACATTGACCCCGGCCCGCCGGAGCTTTGGCAGCAAGGAAGACCTGGCGCTGGCGCTCGCCGAGACCGTGGCGGACGATCTGCGGCGCGGCATCGAGGCGAACGGGCAGGCGGCGCTCGCCGTCTCCGGCGGCTCGACACCCGCCCGGTTCTTCGTCTTTCTCGGTCGCAAGAAGGATGTCGACTGGAGCCGCGTGCTGGTCACCCTGGTAGATGAGCGCTGGGTGCCGGAAACGTCCGACCGCTCCAATGCCGGGCTGGTGAACGAAAAGATGCTGCAGGGCCCGGCGGCGGTGGCGCGGTTCATTCCGCTTTATGCCGGCGGCGATGCTCCGGACGCCGCCGGTCTGGCCCGCACGGCCGAGCAATTGCGCGCGCTGCCCGAGCGTTTCGACGCCGTGGTGCTCGGCATGGGCAACGATGGGCACACTGCCTCGTTCTTCCCCGGCGGCGACAATCTCGCCGCCGCCCTGACCGGCACCGAGCCGGTGCTGTCGATGCGGGCACCGGGCGTCGGCGAGGCGCGCGTCACGCTCAGTCTCGACCGGCTCCTCGCGACCGATGCGCTCTATCTGCATATCGAGGGCGAGGAGAAGGCGAAGGTGCTGGAAAGCGCCCTCGCCGAGGGTTCGGTGGACGAAATGCCGGTGCGTGCCGTGCTCCGCCAGACCCGTACGCCGCTGACCATCTACTGGAGTCCCTGAGCGACAGGGACGCCCTGAAGGAGCACTCCCATGTCTGTCCGCAAAGCCATTCAGGACGTGACGGATCGCGTCGCGGCCCGAAGTGCCGGCACCCGCCGCGACTATCTCGATCGCATCGAGGCGGCGCGACAGCAGGGCGTCTATCGCTCCACCCTCAGCTGCGGCAACCTCGCGCATGGCTTTGCCGCCTGCTCGCCCTCCGACAAGGCCAAGCTGGCCGGCAGCAAGGCGCTCAACCTCGGCATCGTCACCTCGTACAACGACATGCTGAGCGCGCATCAGCCCTACGGAACCTATCCCGACCTGATCAAGGCTGCGGCCAGCGAGATCGGCGCCACGGCGCAGGTTGCGGGCGGCGTGCCCGCCATGTGCGACGGCGTCACGCAGGGCCAGCCGGGCATGGACCTGTCGCTGTTCAGCCGCGATGTGATCGCCATGTCGACGGCCATCGCGCTCAGCCACAACATGTTCGACGCCGCGGTCTATCTGGGCATCTGCGACAAGATCGTCCCCGGCCTGATGATCGGCGCGCTGGCCTTCGGCCACCTGCCGGCCGTGTTCGTGCCCGCCGGGCCAATGCCCTCGGGTCTCCCCAATGACGAGAAGGCCAAGGTCCGCCAGCTCTATATGGAGGGCAAGGTGGGCCGGGCCGAGCTGCTCGAGGCCGAGGCAAAGTCCTATCACTCGCCGGGCACCTGCACCTTCTACGGCACCGCCAATTCCAACCAGATGCTGATGGAGATCATGGGGCTCCACCTGCCGGGTGCCAGCTTCGTCAACCCCAATACGCCGCTGCGCGATGCGCTGACGCGCGAGGCGACGCGCCGGGCGCTCTCGCTCACCGCCGAGGGCAACGACTATACCCCGATCGGCCACATCATGGACGAGAAGGCCATCGTCAACGGCATGGTCGGGCTGCTGACCACCGGCGGCTCGACCAACCACACGCTGCATCTGGTCGCCATCGCGCAGGCGGCGGGGCTGCAGATCACCTGGGAAGACATGAGCGAGCTCAGCGAGGCCGTGCCGCTGCTGACCCGCGTCTATCCCAACGGCATCGCCGACGTGAACCACTTCCACGCCGCCGGCGGCATGGGTTTTCTCATCCGCGAACTGCTCGACGGCGGCTTCCTGCACGAGGACGTGCGCACCGTCTGGGGCGGCGGGCTCAGCCAGTACACGGTCGAGGCGAAGCTCATCGAGGACAAGCTCAGCTTCGAGCCCTCGCCCGCGCTGTCGGGCAACCCGAAGGTGCTGGCGCCGGTGTCGGCGGCGTTCTCGCAGAACGGCGGGCTCAAGGTGCTCTCCGGCAACCTCGGCAAATCGGTGATCAAGGTCTCGGCGGTGAAGCCGCAGAACCGCGTGGTCGAAGCGAAGGCGCGGGTCTTCCATACCCAGGACGGGCTGCAGCAGGCGTTCAAGAACGGCGAGCTCAACGGCGACGTGATCGCCGTGGTGCGTTTCCAGGGGCCGCGTGCCGTCGGCATGCCCGAACTGCACAAGCTGACCCCGGCGCTCGGCGTCCTGCAGGACCGGGGCCACAAGGTGGCGCTGCTCACCGATGGCCGCATGTCCGGCGCCTCGGGCAAGGTGCCTGCGGCCATCCATATGACCCCGGAGGCCATGGATGGCGGCGCCATCAGCAAGATCCGCGATGGCGACCTGATCCGGCTGGATGCGGAGGCGGGTACGCTCACTTACCCCGGCGACGAGCGCGAATTCTTCTCGCGCACTCCCGCCCCCGAGGACCTGCGGCGCGGGCATTTCGGCATGGGCCGCGGGCCGTTTGCGGGCCTCCGCGCGCTGGGGGGGACCGCCCGTCGGGGGGCCGGCGTGTTCGCCTGGGCCCGGGGGCGCCGGGCCTTCCCCGCCCCGCATGAAAACCCGGTCCGGGGCGG
>Ga0066256_1001544_pt1 | contig 30990 bp, 29 predicted proteins | sample ThiBio_1000_biof_FD_87107 | JGI IMG/M metagenome (GOLD analysis project Ga0066256, IMG submission 87107) | Wastewater bioreactor microbial communities from Cape Town, South Africa - Thiocy_expt_1000_biof (version 2) | ecosystem: Engineered > Bioreactor > Thiocyanate-remediating >... | reverse complement strand
TGTCGCCGCGGACGGACTGGATGCGGCCGCCGGGGTCCGCGGTGTCCGCGGTCCCGCAGTAGGGCCGGCATTTGCGGCAATAGGATCGCTGTTGCGTCATGGCCGAAGGTTGGGGGGCAGCGCCCCCCACGCACTCAGAACTTGAAGCCCGGCCCGCCGCCGAAGGACCGGGCGCCGCCGCCGAAAAGCGCATCGCCCCAGTTGAAGCTCACGCCGGTATCCCAGTATTGCGTGTTCCCCAGGTTCCGGCCGTAGGCCGTGATGCGCAGATGCTCGTTGGGCTCATAGGTCAGCGACGCATCCCACAGGCCGAAGCTGGGCACGCGCATCGACGGCGTGTTGACCAAGTTCACGTACATCGACGATTTGTACGCATAGCTGGTCCGAGCGGTCAGCTCGCCGGGTAGGCCGGGCACCGCGAAGCGATAGCTGCCGCCCACCGTCAGGGAATATTCGGGCACGCGCTCGAACAGCAGCAGCTTGGCCAGGTCGGGATCGGGGATGCCGTCGCCGGTGAGGTCGAGGCCGTTGAACTGGTCGTAGCGCGCATGGGTCCAACCGAAGGCCCCGTCCAGTTGCAGGCCGTCGACGGGCTGCACGGTCAGCTCAGCCTCGAGGCCGTAGATGGTCGCATTCGCCGCGTTGAGGATCGACTGGACGCCGTTGCTGGCGGTGAGCACCTTCTGGATGTCGTCGAACTTCGTGTAGAAGCCCGCGATATTGAGGCGCACGTGACGGTCGAACAGCGTGGACTTGATGCCGACCTCGAACGACGAGGCCTTTTCGGGCGCCGATGGGCCGATGCCGGCGGCGGCGGCCGCGCGCCCGTTGAAGTTGCCGCTGCGGAAGCCCTTCGTCCACGAGCCGTAGAGCAGGATGTCCGGCGTGGCCTGGTAGTTGATCGCTATGCGGGGCGACACGTCGTTCCAGGCCTTTTCGGCGAAGGTCGCGACATCGGGGCAGTTCGTGAAGCCGGGACCGGCGCAGAGCTGGAAGGGCACCATGTTGATGTTCTTGTTTTCGTGGGTGAACCGCAATCCGCCCGAAAGCGTCACTCCGGCGAATGCCTCCCAGTCGACATTCGCGAAGGCGGCCAGGACATCGGCGTTCTTGTCGTAGGTGAGGTGCTGATAGCGATAGGTGTAGGGCGGAGTGGTGGACGACAGGATCGACAGATACTGGCGTTGCTCCATCGAGGTCAGATTGGTGTGCGAGTAGAAGCCGCCGATCAGCAGCTTGACGTTGTCCGCCGGCTTCGCCGCGAACCGGATTTCCTGGACGAACTGCTTCGAGCCGTAGGTATTGTCCGGATAGAGGTGAAAGAGAAACGGCACGCCATCGTTGTCGATCGTGGTGACCTCGTCGAGGTGACGGTAGCCGGTTACGGAGGTCAGGGTGCCGAAACCGAGATCCAGATTCATCTCAAGGTTGGCGCGATAGGTTTCGAGGTCCGCCCTGCTCTCCACGTCATGGTTGATTTCATAGCCGTTGAGCGGCGGCGTGTAGCCGAACTGGTCGAGCAGCACGGGCTTCGGATTCAGGATGCGGCTGTTGTTTCCGCCGAACTTCGCGGTGATGTATTCGAAGACGAGTGATGCGTTGAAGTTGCCGCTCTCGTAGGCGAGAACCGGCCGAAAGGTCCAACTGTCCTCCCGAACCTCGGCGCCCTGGTAGGTGTCCGCGGGGTTCGTGCCGGTGGGATTCTGCGGGGCGACCACGTAGCTGCCGCCATTGCGATCCTCGCTGAGGCCGTTCGACTTCCGATGGAGGATGGCGATCTTGCCGCGCAATTCCGGAGTGATCGGACCTTCGACCAGCAGGCTCTGGTCGAAGCGGCCGCCGTTGCCGACGCGGACCGTGCCTTCGACGTTGAACTCCCGGGCCGGCAGCCGGGTGCGGACGTTCACCGCGCCGCCGGTAGAATTCTTGCCGATCAGCACGCCCTGCGGGCCACGCAAGACCTCGATGCTGCCCAGATCGAACGTGTCGAGCAGGGTGCCCATGGAGTCGCCGTAAGGCATTCCGTCGACGATGATGCTGACGGTCGGGTCGAGCGTGCGGAGGCTGTTGTTGTAGGCCATGCCGCGGATCGTGAAGTTGGCGACGCCGGGCCAGGTGCCGGCGGTCTGCAATTGCACGTTGGGCGCCAGGCGACCGACGTCGACGATCGAGGTTGCCTGCGCCTGCTTGATGAAGGTGGTGTCGATGGCGGTGATGGCGATCGGCACGCGCTGGACGGATTCGGCGCCTTGCTTGCGGGCCGTCACCACGATGTCGCGAATGCCGCCCTCTTCGCCCTGCGTTTGTTCGGTCGCGTTGTCGGCAGCCGGCGACGGGGCATCCTGCGCATGGGCGGATGTCGCGGCGGCAAGCACGGCCCATGCGGCCCCGCTTTGCAGAAGGGCCCGCCGCCAGTCGTTCCTCGATTGTATACGCTGCATAATTCTTACCGCTCCCCCTTTGTTCTATGCCGACGGTCGGGGCCGACGATCGGATGATTTTGCGCGGCTTACCTGCCGCAACAACGGTCGTCGTTCTAATCCGGGAACGGATCGCCATATGTCCCCCAGTGCCGGGACGCCGGGTGCTGCGGCAACCCGCCAGTGTGCCCGGCCGCCTGGCGCGGTCCCTGCCATCGGTGACAGACGCCGCCGCGCCGAGGCCCATTATGAAGCCGGCAAACGAGGACCCATGAAAACGCAAAGCATTCCCTCCCGCTCCTCCAGCCCCGAATCCAAGGGCAGGGACATGGGCGCTTCGTCGCGCCACGACGTGCACAGGTTGATCGGCCGCCGCGCCGTCCAGCGCTGGGAGCGTTCCGTTGTCGGCGACCTGCTGTACCGCCTGTGCTGGAGCATGCCCGACAAGGAGGCGATCGTCGGCGGCGCAGGTGCGTACTGCTATCCGGAGTTCTCGCGGCTCACCTATCGCGCGGCCGATGCTCTCGCCAACCGGATCGCCAATGCCCTGATCGCACGGGGACTGCGGCAGGGAGACCGGCTGCTGTTCGTCTGCGACAACTCGGTCGAAGCCTATGTGGCCAAGATCGGCGCGGCCAAGGCCGGGATCGTTTGCGCTCCGATCAATCCCAAGCTGGCCGAGGATGCGCTGGACCATCTCCTGACCCTGACCGAACCCGCCTTCGCGATCGTCGATGCGGAACATTGGCAGACGGTCGAGGCGATGCTCCGTCGTCATGGCATCGAAGGGGCGATCATCCCGATCGGGGGCGATGTCGTGCCCGAAAGATGGATTACTTTCGCGGACTTTGTCGCCGACAGTCCGGAAACCGAGCCGGATGTTGAGATCCATGCCGACGACATCTGGCAGCTCATGCCCACCTCGGGTACGACTTCGCTGCCGAAGGCCGTGATGCAGTCGCACGCCTATGCCTATGCCGCGGCGAACAGCTACGTCCTGGTCTATACGCGCGGCATCCGTTTCGAGAGCGACCTGCGCACCTGCGTCGCGCTTCCACTGATCTATCACGCGACCGACCAGGCCCACAGCTTCCCGGTGTTCTTCGCGGGCGGGACGCTGATCATCGGTCGCTCCACGCGGGCGTCCGACGTCGCTGAGCTGGTTTCGGGCGAGCGGGCGACGGCGCTGTTCGGCGGCTCGTCCCACCTTCTGCGCGCGGTGGCGGATGCGGCGATCGCCGAGCGCTGCGACCTGTCGACGCTTAGCCTGATCATTTACACCTGGACCCCGGTGCCGCCCGAGGTGCTCGCCACGCTCAAGCGTCTGTGCGGCCCCCAATTGCTGCTCTGCGGGCACCTGGGGCAGACGGAGGTTCTGGCGACGACGCGCTTCTGGCCGGACAAGACACCGGAGACCTATTTCGCGACGGCACCTTACATCAACAACGTGGGGGTTCCTTGCCCCTATCTGGCGGCGGCGGTGATGACCGAAGACGGGCGGCTGCTCGATCCGAACGAGGCGGGCCAGCCGGGCGAGGTGGTCTATCGGACTCCGGCGATCGCGTCGGGCTACTATCGAGACGAAGCGGCGACCGCGGCGGCCTTTCGCGATGGCTGGTTCCACTCCGGCGATTGCTGCGCCTACGACGATGACGGGATGCTCGTCATGCTCGATCGCTTCAAGGATGTGATCAAGAGCGGGGGCGAGAATGTTTCCTCGGGCCGGGTCGAGGCGGTGCTGGCCTTGCACGACGCCATCGACAAGGCCGCGGTGGTCGGCCTGGTCCATCCGAAATGGGGCGAGGCGGTGACGGCTTTCGTCCGTCTGCGCGACGGCGAGTGCTGCACCGAGGAGGAACTGGCCGCCTTCGTCCGGCAGCGCCTGGCGCGGTTCGAGGTTCCCAAGGCGATCCGTTTCGTCGAGAGCTTTCCCGAGACCGTCGGCGGCAAGGTCCTCAAGCACCTGCTCCGTGCCGAACACGTTGACCTCTATCGGACCGAAGGAGCCGGGCGATGAGCGCCCGTCGCCGCGATACCATGCCGGTGGCGGCGCTCAAGGTCGCGGCGCGTCTGGTCCAGGAGCGGATCACGCGCGCCACGCCGGCCGATCTGGCGGACATCCCCTCTTCGGCCGCGCGGATCACCCCTGAATGGATGACGCAGGTAATGTGCCGGGATGCGGCCGGAGCCCGGGTCGAGGTGCTCGAGATGCTGGGCGGGACCGACGGGACGCACGAGCGCAAGCGGATCGGCCTCCGCTACAACGACGCTGGCCGGGCGGCGGGCCTTCCGCCCTCGGTCTTCACCAAGACCCTACCGTCGCTCACCACGCGCATGTTGGTGGGCTATATGGGGCACGCCCGCTACGAAATGCTGTTCTATACGCGCATTCGGCCGGAGCTGCGGATCGAAACGCCGGTCTGCTACCACTCCGCCTCGGACAAGCGCTCCTTCGCGGCGGTCCACGTGATCGAGGATCTGGCGGCTTCCAAGCGCGCGCGCTTTGGCGACGAGACACTCGTCCTGACCAGGCCTCAGGCGGAGGACCTGGTGGACTTGCTCGCGGAACTTCACGGCACCTTCCTGGGCTCGCCGCGGCTCGTCTCCGGCGATCTGAAATGGCTGGTCCGCTATCACGACTGGTTCACGATCGGGGTCGAACGCGTGCACACGGATCGCTATTGCGAGAAGGCCACGACCAAGGCCGCGCGGCTGGTGCCGGCGCGCCTGCTCGCGCGGCGCGCCGAGATCTGGCCCGCGGCCATGCGGGCGCTCGACATCCATCGCGGTCGGCCGTTGACGGTCATCCATTCGGACGTCCATGTCGCGAACTGGTACGTGACCGGCGAGGGGCGGATGGGCCTGCTCGACTGGCAGTGCGTCACCGCGGGACACTGGGCGCGCGACCTCGCCTATGCCCTGGCGACATGCCTCCCGATCGAGAACCGGCGCCTCTGGGAGCGTGAGCTGGTGGCGCGTTACGCCGCGCGGTTGAGCGACCGTGCCGGCAGCCGGATCACGTTCGACGAGGCCTGGTTGGGCTATCGCCAGCAGATGCTTCACGCGCTGATGATGTGGACGCAGACGCTGTGCCACCCCATTTTCCAGCCGAACTCGCAGCGCGATGAGTTGACCTATGCGCTGCTTGAGCGCTGCTATGTCGCCATCGACGACCTGGACAGCCTGGATGCCTGCGACGAAAGGCTTGCGGCATGAGCCGCGCGGTGATCGTCACGGGAGGCTCGCGCGGGATTGGCAAGGCGATTGCGCGGGCCTTCGCCGAAGCGGGCGACAAGGTCGCGATCGTTTCGCGCAATGCCGATGCCTGCGGCGCGGCCGCCGCCGAGATCGGCCGGGGATGCATCGGGATAGGCGCCCATGTCGCCGACGCCGATGCCGCTGCGGCCGCGATCGAGACGGTGCTTGGTCGCTTTGGCGGGCTGGATGTGCTGGTCAACAACGCCGCGACCAATCCCTATGCCGGACCGACCATCGACATCGACCTGCCTCGCTGGCGCAAGACGCTGGAGGTCAACTTGACCGGCCCGTTGATCTGGAGCCAACTCGCCTGGCAGCGCGCGATGCGCGATGGACCGGAAGGCGCGTCGATCCTCAACGTCGGTTCGGTAGGGGGGCTATGGACCAGCCCCGATCACGGCGCCTACGACGTATCGAAGGCGGCGCTGCACCACCTGACCCGTCAGCTCGCCGCCGAACTCGGCCCGAAGGTCCGCGTCAACTGCATCGCCCCGGGACTGACCAAGACCGACTTCAACGCCCGGTTGTTCGACGACGATCCCGACGGGGCGAAGCTGTCCCGCGACTACCCGCTCCAGCGGCTCGGCCGGCTTGAGGGCATGTCCGCCGCCGCGCCCTTTCTGGCAAGCGAGCAGGCCGGCTGGATAACCGGCCAGCTTCTCGCGATCGATGGCGGCGGCCAGATTGGCTTTCAGAGGACGGGATGATGCGAAGCGCCGGGTCGAGCAGCATGACGATGCATTTCGAAGGGGCGGGTGGCCTGCCGCTCGTTGGCGACCTGGCGGGGCCGGTGGATGGTCCGCTGGTCGTCTTCCTGCATGGTGGCGGCCAGACCCGGCACAGTTGGGGCGCTGCCCAGGCGCGCATGGCGGAGCGGGGCTTCCGGGCCTTGACGCTAGACCTGCGTGGACACGGCGATACGGTCTGGGCCCCTGATGGCGACTATTCGTTGGCTTGCTTCGCCGAAGACCTGCGCCGGGTAGTGGCCCGGCTCGAACGGCCTGCGGCCTTGGTCGGCGCGTCGCTGGGCGGCCACGCGGCGACCTTCGCGGTGACCCAGCCTCCGGGTTTGCCGAGCTGGGCTCTGGTGCTGGTCGACGTCGTGCCGCGCATCAATCCCGTCGGGCGCGCGCATATCATCGCTTTCATGAAAGCCCATCCCGACGGCTTCGCCACGCTCGACGAGGCCGCTGACGCGATTGCGCAGTATCTTCCGCACCGCAAGCGGCCCACGACTACGTCCGGCCTGGCCAAGAACCTGCGGAGGAAGCCGGACGGCAGGTACTATTGGCATTGGGACCCCCGCTTCCTGGATCATCCGGTGGACGATCCGGAGGTCGTCGATCGCATGGAGGCGGGGCTGCAAACCGCGGACCTGCCGATCCTGCTGGTTCGTGGCGGGGCCAGCGACGTCGTGACCGATGTCGAGGCGCGTCGCTTTCGGCAACTGGTTCCGGCTGCCGAGATGGTTGATGTGACCCGGGCGACGCACATGGTGGCGGGGGACAGGAACGACGCGTTCAACGACGCCATCGTCCGGTTCCTCGATCGCCACGCGCCGGCCGGCGCCGAGCGGCCCCGATGATGGATCGGCCCCAGATGCTCCTCATGCTCGCCTTCTCCGAGCCGGAAACCGGACGGGAGGCCGAGTTCGAGCGCTGGTATGACATGCATTGCCGCGAAGTGCTGGCGACCCCCGGCTTCGTCGCCGTTCGGCGCTATCTTTTCGCGCCGATGCCGGACATGTCCCGGTCGCGCTATCGCTACCTGGCGATCTACGAGATCGAGACGGATGCCGCTACTGCCCGGGACGCGCTCGACGCGCGGGTTCCCGGCTTTACGCCGTTCGACGGCATGGCGTTGAAGCCGCGAACGTACTTCTTCGATCCACTGACCGGACGGAGCGAGCGCTAGATCCGGTTCCCCCTTTCGCGAGATATGTCGCCCGCATATACGCTATTGCTTGACCTTCGTAACCCCGCGACAGCGAATCCGACTCCACAGCGCCACGTACCACAGCAGTAGTTCCCGCTGGCATCCGATGCCGAGCCGCTGATAGGCGCGCTTGCGATAGGTCATCACCGTCTCTTCCCCGATATTGAGAGAGAGCGCGATGCCGAGTGTGGAAATGCCGTACAGGATTCGCGCGCAGACCTCGGCCTCGCGGCGTGGCAGGGCCTCCGGCGCGAGGGCGATGCAGGCTTCGATCTCGTCGAGCGTAGTGAGCGCCACGCTGAGGTCCGGAGGGCTGCCGACGATGCCCGAATGCTTGGCGAGGATCGACAGCAGCGTGCCTCCAACCTCGGCCAGGCGGAAGATTTCCTCGAGCGAAAAGGCGCCTTTCTCTTCCGAGCGCAGCAGGCTCAGGCCGACCGGCGAACCCGACATGCCGCCGCACAGGAACACCCGCTCACGGATTTGCGCCTGGCCGTAGACGATGTTGCGCAGGTCGTTGTCCGGCAAGCTGGTGATATCCAGGCGCATCAGGCTGGGTTCGATGGCGCCGGCGAGTCGCTTGGCCTCGGAGATCAGCGGGTCGCTCCTCCAGATCTGGCGGTCGATATAGATGTCGGCCTGGCGGCGCGCGGTGTCCGTCCCGTCGAGGCTGGCGGCGAAGACCCCGGTCGGGGAATCGTCGACGAACTGGAATACCGCGCAATGTTCGGCGCCGCAGGTTTCGGCCAGGAAGCTAAGGAGCTGATTGCCGAAGCGGTCCTCTCCGATGGCGTCGATCACGGTCGGTAGCGACGCCATGCGGCTGCCGGTCAGCGACATGGCGCTTACTATCGCGGAACCGTTCATAGCAATCTCCCGCGCGCCTTTTTTAGCGTCGTCCCGCCACGAAGGGACATTTCGCCATGGCGCTATGAGCTAGCATCCTACGGAAGCGGCCCCCAGTCAACACGATCGGGCCCTGTTCAAATCAGGATTGCATGATGCCGTCGCGAACCTATCCGATTACCTTCGAATGGTTGCACATCGCCTATGACGAGACGGCGCGGTTCGTCGAAACCTATGGCTTTGCCGGCAACCAGAACGCGGTGAACCTGGAAGGCATCCTCATCCGTCCGGAAGGACGCCCCTCCGACACGCTGCTGGTCTACATGCATCCGTCCTCGACGCTTCAGCTCCTTCCCGTGCCGCGTGGCGCCGCGGCGCGGGGTGCCCATGTCCTCTGCGCGGCGAGCCGCTATGCGCGCAACGACACGGCCGCGATCATGGAGAACATCGCGCTCGATCTCGGCGCGTGGCTTCGCCATGCCAGGGAGGTTCTCGGCTATTCCCGGATCGTCCTTGCGGGATGGAGCGGTGGCGGATCGCTGGCGCTGTTCTATCAGGCCCAGGCCGAACGGCCGACAATCACCCATACGCCGGCGGGCGACCCCGTCGATTTGGCGAATGCCGGGCTGGTTCCCGCTGACGCGGTGATCTTCCAGGCCGCCCACATTTCGCGCGCGCGCTTGCTGCTCGACGTGATCGACCCCTCGGTGCGCGACGAGGCGAATCCCGACGATCGCGATCCGGCATTGGACATCTATGCCGCCGCCGGACCTCAGGCGCCGTACTCCACTGAGTTCATGGCGCTATACCGCGCCGCGCAGCTTGCCAGGATCCGGCGGATCACTGCGAGGGTCAAGCAGACCCTGACCGATCTGGCCGCACGCGGCGGTGCGGAGCTGGAGCGCGGCTTCGTGACGCACCGCACGCTTGCCGATCCGCGCTTTCTCGACCCCGCGCTCGACCCCAACGACCGCCCGATCGGGCGGTGCTACCTGGGCGTTCCCGAGACCGCGAACACCGGCCCGGTCGGCCTGGCGCGCTTCGCCACCTTGCGGGCCTGGCTGTCGCAATGGTCGATCGACGACAGCAATGCCGACGGCTTGCGCTGTGCGGGCGCCATCTCGGCGCCGTTCCTGGCGATCGAGAACAGCGCCGACGATGCCGTGCCCCAGCCGCACGTGGGCCTGATCTTCGAGGCGGCGGCCAGCCCGGACAAGCGCTTCGAGCTCATCCGGGGCGCCACGCACTATTATGCCGGTCAGCCCGAGCTTCTCGGGCAGGCGACGGACCTGGTCCTGGACTGGCTTGCTGAACGAGGGATGTTCGCCTGATGAACCTGTTCACGCTGCTCGCGCAGAGCGCGGCGCGCAATCCTTCGCATGGCGCGGTCTATGAGGGAGAGGCGCTGTTCGCCACCTACGGCGAACTCCACCGCCGCGCGCTGGCGCTGGGCGGGGCGATGGCGCGGCTCGTCGAACCGGGCGGGCGGATCGCGATCGCGACCAAGAATTGCCCCAGCTATATCGAGATACTGTTCGGCGCCTGGGCGGCGGGGCTGGTCGTCACCCCCATCAACGCCAAGCTGCATCCGCGCGAGATGGGGGACGTGCTCGTCGATTCGGGCGCCGGGCTGCTGTTCACGTCCTGGGACCTCGCTGCGGAGCTCGCCGGGCGGGCGCCGTCGGCCGCCTGTCACGTCGTCACGATCGGTTCGGATCCTTACGCGGCAATGCTCGCTGCCGCGCGTATCGCTCGCTCATCCAAGAGACGCAGAACCCCCCCGCCGTCCTCGGTGCCTGCAACCGCCGCCCCAGCGTGATCCGCCCGCCCCGCGGCACGACCGGGCGCGCCAAGGGGGCCATGCTTTCGCACCGCAATCTCATGGCGATGGTTGTGGCCTATCTGGCCGACTTCGATTGCGTCGAAAGCGATCACAGCATGATCCATGCGGCCCCGATGTCGCATGGCTCCGGCCTCTATATCCTGCCCTACGTGGCGCGGGGTGCCCACCACGTCGTCCCGGCATCCGGCGGCTACGAGGCAAGCGAGTTCGTCGCCTTGTGCAACGCGCACCCGAACTGCGCGACCTTCCTCGCGCCGACGATGGTCCAGCGGCTCCGGGTGGAGGTCGAGGCGGGGAACGGTCGGCCGGCCAATCTGCGGACCGTCGTCTATGGCGGCGGGCCGATGTATGTCGATGAACTGGTCAGGAGCCTCGATCTCTTCGGGCCGGTCTTCATCCAGCTTTACGGGCAAGGCGAATCCCCGATGACGATCACTGGGCTGCGTCGCGCCGACCATGAGGCGCGCGATCCCGCCATCCTGGGGTCGGTCGGCTGGCCGCGCACGGGGGTCGAGGTACGGGTCGCGGATGGCAACGGCGATCCGCTGCCGGCCGGAGAGATCGGCGAGATCCTCTGTCGCGGCGACGTTGTGATGCGCGGGTACTAGAACGATCCCGAAGCCACGGCCGCAGCCTTGTGCGGCGGTTGGCTGTGGACGGGGGACATGGGAGTGCTCGATGCCGACGGGAGGCTGACGCTCCGCGACCGCTCCAAGGACGTCATCATCTCGGGCGGTACGAACATCTATCCGCGCGAGGTGGAGGAAGCGCTGCTCTCCCATCCCGCGGTCGCCCAGGTTGCGGTGATCGGGCAGGCTGATCCGGAATGGGGCGAGGTCGTCGTGGCCTTTGTCGTGCCCGAACCGGGCGGGACAGTCGACCATGCCATGCTCGACGCGCACTGCCTCGCCCGGATTGCGCGCTTCAAGCGGCCCAAGCGCTACGTGCTCGTCGATGACCTGCCGAAGAGCGGCTACGGCAAGGTACTGAAGCGGGAACTGGCGCGACTGTTGTGATGATCCGTCCCTCAACCCGGGGACAGATCGGTGCGTTCCGATGCGCCAAGCTGCACGTCGAAGGCGCGAACGGGCGCGATCGTGTGGAGAGGGCCCATGCCCGACAACATCCTGCAATTCGACATCGCCGGCGAGGGCGATCTCTATGCGCGCTACCGCTATTGGCGCGATCACCATCCGGTGTGGTTCGACGAAGCCAGCGAGCGCTGGGTCGTTTCGCGCTTCGATGATGTTGAGACGGTTGCCGCCGATCATGAGCGCTTCTCGCAGACGGCGATGGAAGCGGTGTTCGACGGTCCGCTGCCGATGCTCACGCAGGACCCGCCGATTCACCGGCAGATGCGTTCCATTCTGGCGCCCGCCTTCACGCCGCGCGCGGTCGAGCAACTGGCCGGAGAGGTCTGCGAGCTGGCGAGCGAATTGATCGACGCCTGGGAAGCGGACGCCGAGACCGATTTCATGCAGGCGGTGGCGATCCCGTTGCCGGTCACGGTCATGGCACGGCTTCTCGCAATTCCCGAAAGCGATATCGCGGATTTCAAGCGCTGGTCCGATGCGTTCTCGGGCACGTCGGCGGAGCTGAGTCGGGAGGCGCGTCGGGAACTCATTCGCGAGGGCGAGGCCTACCTTGCGGCCATGGTTCCGGAACGGCGCGCTCGGCCTGGGGCGGACCTCTTCAGCAGGCTGTGCGTCGCCCATATCGATGGCATTCCGCTCTCGGAAGAGACGATCGTGGGCTTCCTGAAGGTTCTGCTGATCGGCGGGAACGAGACGACCGGCAATTGGCTGGCCAATGCCATGAATTTCCTGGCGGAGCGGCCCGACATCTGGTCGCGCCTGCGCTCCGACAGGAGCCTCATGGCCGACGCGCTGGAGGAGGTTCTGCGCTATGACGGTCCGATACAGTTGACCGTCCGCCGCGCGCGGACGGACGTGGTCCTGCATGGAGTCACGATCCGCGAGGGCGACCAGGTGCTCGGCATCTACGGCGCGGCCAATCGCGACGATCGGGTCTATCCGCGTTCGGACGAATTCAGCATCGAACGCGCGCGCAAGCGGAGCCTGGCCTTTGGCGCGGGCAATCACTTCTGCATCGGCGCATTCCTCGCCCGGCTGGAGGCCCGGATAGCGATGAACGCGATCCTCGACCGCTTCGATGAGGTCGTGCCAGGCGCGCGTGGCGGCAAGCGGGTGCGTTCGATCATGCTGCGCGGCTTCCACGAATTGTGGTTGCATGGCCGCAGCGCCGGTCCTGCCGCGACGGTAACGGGTGGGCGCCGCCGTGCTTGACGGCCAACGTCAGCCTCCTGTCGCGCTGGCGCGGCGCTATCGGGAAAACGGCTGGTGGCGCGCGCGGACGATCCTCGACGATTTTCTAGACGCCGCGGCGCGCGATCCCGACCGTATCGCCATCGTGCAGTATCGCCAGGGCAGGCAAGCGCGTGAAGTCCTGACTTTTGGCGAACTCAAGGCGCTGTCCGACCGTTTCGCGCTCGCTCTGGTCGATCATGGGGTTGAGCCGGGCGACATCGTCGCGCTGCAACTGCCGAACTGGTGGCAGGCGGCGGCTCTGGCCATCGCTTGCATGCGTGTGCGGGCGGTGCCCAATCCGATCGTTCCCATTTTCCGGGAGCGCGAGATGCGCTTCATCATGGAGCGGACCGGTGCGCGCCTGCTATTCGTGCCGGACCGTTTCCGCAACTTCGACCATGCGGCGCTGGCCCATCAGCTATGCCGGGATGTTGCTACGCTTGAGCATGTCTTCGTGGTCGAGGGCGAGGGGAGCGAGCTATTTCGGGAGCGCTTCGTCGAGCGGCCTGAGGACGGTGTCAGGTCGCTTGCCCGCGCGCTTCCGGTGGGAAGCGATATCTGCGAGCTTCAGTTCACCAGCGGGACCACCGGCGAGCCCAAAGGCGTGCTCCACAGCTATGACAGCTTCTATTGCTCGGCTCTCGCCTTTCCCAATTGCCTGGGCCTCGGGCGGGACGACGTTTGCTTCTCGGCCTCCACGATCGGTCATCAGACGGGATATCTCTATGGGATGTTGATGCCGCTCTCGATGGGCATCAAGGTCGTCTTCCAGGATGTCTGGAATGCCGAGCAGATGGTGCGGGTCTCCGATGAGGAGGGCATCACCTTCATGTGCGCAGCCACCGCCTTCGTGCTGGATACGATAGAGGCGAGGGGCGTGCTGGGCCGGGGAATGGAGGCCTTCCGCCTGTTCATTTCCGCAGGCGCGCCCATTCCCGAGCATGTCGCCCGTGCCGTGCAGGATCGGCTCGGGGCCCGCTTGGTCACGATGTGGGGAATGACGGAGAACGGCGTCAATACCTGCACCCGGCCGGACGATGACGTGGCTGCCGTCTCCGGTTCCGATGGTCGGCCGGTGCCGTGGAGCGAAGTGAGGATAGTGGATGAAACCGGCATGCCGGTTGCGGTGGGCGAAGTTGGCGAGGTCGAGATTCGCTCGGCCGGGCAATGTGCCGGCTATTTTGGCCGCCCCGATCTCTATGCCGAGGCCGAAACGGAGGACGGGTTCTTCCGCAGCGGAGACTATGCCCGGCTTTGCCTCGACGGCGGCATCCGGATCACCGGGCGCAAGAAGGATCTGATCATCCGCGGCGGGGAGAATGTTCCCGCGCTGGAGATCGAATCCCTACTCGTCGCGCTCGATGCGGTCGCGGAAGTGGCCGTCGTGGGCTATCCCGACGATCGGTTGGGGGAGCGCGCCTGCGCGGTGATCGTGCCAGCAGGCCGTCCGGTGACGCTGGCCGATGCGCAGGATTGCCTCCGTGCCGCCGGCATGGCGAAGCAGTATTGGCCGGAGCGCGTCGTGAATGTCGAGGCCTTGCCGCGCACCCCGGCGGGCAAGGTCAAGAAGTTCATGCTCCGCGAGCAGGCCGCCGTGCAGGCGGAGCCGAGCCTCTCGGCTTGAAGGCTACAAATCGTCCTGCGGCGGATGCTGCACTGAATAGCCGGAGGACAGGGCGACGGTGCCGCCATCCACGTTCATGATGAGGCCGTTCACCGAGCGTGAGGATGGCGCGGCCATGAAAAGCACGGCCTCCGCCTGCTCCTCGGCGGTTGCAGCCGCGCCGGTGGGAATGCGCGCAAGCCGTTCGGCATAGGCTGCCTCGCGGCCGATCCAGGCTTTCGTCACCATTTCGGTCTCGGTCAGCCCCGGGCAGAGCGCATTGACGCGAATGCCGTATGGCCCCCATTCCACCGCCAGCGCCTTGGTGAGACCGATGACGCCGTGCTTGGCGGCGGTGTAAGGCGCGGAGAACGGGCCCGCGACCAGCCCGGCGGCCGAGGCGATGTTGACGATCGCGCCGCTGCGCTGCGCGATCATCGACTGGATGGCAGCCGCCTGAGCCCAGAAGAAATGGCCGTCCAGGTCGACGGCCATCACCTTGCGCCAGGCATCCGCTTCGATATCCGCAGCGGCGCCGTGATAGAAGATGCCCGCGCAGTTCACGAGGATGTCGACCCTGCCGCGCGCCGCAACGACCTTGGCCGTGCCTTGCCGGGCGACCGCCGGGGATGCGGCGTCGCCCGCGATGGCGAGGGCGCCGATCGCTCTCGCCGCATCGGCGGTCCGATCCTCGTCCAGATCGTTGATCGCGACCGTGGCGCCTTCGGCCGCCAGCTTCGCGGCTACGGCAAAGCCGATGCCGGAAGCGCCGCCGGTGACGATCGCGACCTGGCCTTCGAACCGCTTAGTCACCGGGCTGGCCTTTCTTGGGCGGGCCATCAAGGAAGGAGCGATCGCCTTGACGCATGACGCCTCCGCTCGGTTCGTAAACCCATTTGAAGGCTTCCTTGGGCCCCTTGTCCTTCGCCATTCGCAGCAGATCGTTGAACTTCGAATCGATGTGCTCCATGTGGTCGAAGGCCAGGCCGGCCTTCAGCATCGAATAGGCGCCCATGATGTCGTAGATCATGTTGACGGTCTGCTTGTGCATGGACAGTATCTGCATGTCCGACTTGGCGATCTTTTCCGCCAGCCAATCGGTGTATTCGTCCAGCTCGTCGATCGGAACGGCCCGGTTGATCATGCCGATCCGTTCCGCGGTCTTCGCATCGATCGAATCCCCGGTCAGCACCAGCGCCTTGGTCCAGCGCATGCCCACGGTGAACGGCCACATGCCGAGGCTCGGCTCGAGCCCGAACGCGCGGTTCTCGGGCGCTCCGATCATCGCGTCCTCGTCGGCGACGACGAGATCGCACATGCTCATGAAATATCCTGCCCCGGCATAGCAGTAGCCTTTGACCTGGAGGATCGTCGGCTTTGAAAACTCCCACAGGTTGCGCTGGAACCAATAGCCGAGCTTGTTCGTGAAGTGCCGGTCGACATGGTGCGACGCATCGAGATGCTCCTCGGCCACGTCGAGCAGCTCCATGCCGGAGCAGAATGCCCGGCCGTTGCCCTTCAGCACGACCACGTGGATGCTGTCGTCGGTCTCGAAATCGGCCAGGGCATTGGCGATCAGCGTCATCATGTTCTTGCTGAGCGCGTTGAGCTTGTCGGGCCGGTTGAGAATGATCTTGCCGACCCGCCCGTTCCGTTCGACTAGCACATCGTCGGGGGTGCCTTGCTGGTAGGCCGTCTTGTACGCCATGCATCGCTCTCCGTAGCTTGAGGACGTGGCCCATTGCGGCCCACGAATGCTCCGCTCCTTAAGCCGCCTCGCGGCAGGTTAATATGTCCCTATGCCCGGGGACAGCGAGAGAACGCGGGCATTCTAAGGTTCCGATGACGGTGATGCGGAGACGAATCGCGATGACGAAGCATATTCTGCTGGCCTTGACGAACGCGACCCCCGGCAACGACGCGGCCTTCAACGATTGGTACGACAAGGTGCACCTGCCCGACGTGCTGAACGTCGACGGCTTCGTCGCAGCTCAACGCTTCAAGTTGAGCGACGCCCAGCGCCAGAGCGACACGCCCTATCGGTACCTGGCGGTCTACGAGATCGAGACGGATGACCTTGCCAGGTCGGTGGCCGAACTCGCGCATCAGGCGGATCATGTCATGGAACTGAGCGACGCTTTCGACCGTAAGCGCCAGGCGATGGTCTTCACACCGATCACCGAACGGATCACCTTGAAGTAGCTACCGGCGCCGGGCCCTGCGGGCTGTTACGGAGGGCGCGTGAAGGGGGGGCTTGCCTCGTGGCCGTAGCGAGGGACGAGGATGCAGATTGATGCCCGTCGAGGCGACGATAGCCCCTCCTCCGAGCCTGGATTGGGACCCCTATGACGAGCAGGTGCTCGCCAACCCCTATCCCTTCTTCGAAGCCTTGCGGGAGACCGCCCCGGTCGTCTTCATTCCCAAATACGGGATATACGCCGTCGGCCGCCACGATGAGGTCACCACCGTCCTGCGCGACTATGAGCGGTTCACCTCCGAAAGCGGGGTGGGGATCGCTGACGCACGCAAGCCGGGCGCCAATGCCCGTCCCCGTAGCGCGCTGCTGGAGGTGGACCCCCCGCAACATACGCGGGTGCGGTCCGTCGTGCGGAAGATCATGTCCCCCGGCATCGTCCGCCAGTGGAAGGATGCCTTCACCCAGGAGGCCGGACGGTTTCTCGATCGGCTCCTGGCCGAGCGCACCACCTTCGACGGTGTCGAGGATCTCGCGGAGGCCTTTATCATGACTGCCTTCCCCCTGGCGGTCGGCGTTCGGCTGGAGAAGGAAGCGACCAAGGCGATCGGCTTCATGGTCTTCAACCAGACCGGCCCGCAAAACGCGCTGTGGCACGCCGGCATGGCTGTGGGCGCGCCCTATCTGGACTGGTTCGAGCAAAGCTGTCAGCGCGAGAGCGTCGTTCCCGGATCGCTCGCCGACCAGATCTTCCAGGCCGAGGACGAGGGCCTTCTCGAGGCGGGCGTGGCGTCCAACATCATCCGCTCGTTCGTGCGCGGGGGGACCGATACCACGATCGCGGGCCTGGGCTTCCTGCTCAACCAGTTTGCCGCCCATGCCGATCAATGGGAGCTGCTCAAGTCCAATCCGGGCAAGCTCAAGATGGCCTACGACGAGGCGGTGCGGTTCGAATCCCCGTTTCATGTCACCTACCGCGCCACCGCGAAGGATTGCGAGCTGTCCGGGTATGCGTTGGAGTTCGACCGGAAGGTCGCTGTTTTCCCGGGGGCCGCCAACCGCGATCCGCGCAAGTGGGACCAGCCCGACAGGTTCGATCTCAATCGCCAGGTTGCCGGGATGCATATGTCGTTCGGGACGGCGGATCACAACTGCGTCGGCCAGATGATCGCGCGACTGGAAGCCGAATGCCTGGTGGGAGCCTTGCTCGAGCGGATTGACAGGCTCGAGCTGGCGGGAGAGCCGCGTTATCGCTTGCTCAATCAGGTGCACACGCTGGATACCCTGCCGTTGCGGGTGACGCTGAAGGCCTAGCGGACGAGCCGGCGGCGCCCGCCGGCAGCTCATATCCCGGCGGTGCGCGCGTCCTGCCGGTCCAGCCAGGGTTGGAGGGCATGGCGACGCCGCTGGTGTTGCCCGATCGCCGCGGAGTAGCCGAGCGTGCGCGCGATTTCGTCCACCCCCTCGATCAGGTCGGCCTTGCGCTTGGCGTCGACGTCGAAGCGGATGACCTGATCGGCCACGGTCGTCGCGATGCATTGGTCCGGCAGGTTGATCCGCAGACGAGCCGTCTGCGGTTGCGAGGCAAGGTCGATCAGCATCGTTACCGCGTCGTGCGGCAGGACGATCGGCAAGATGCCGTTCTTGAAGCAGTTGTTATGGAAGATGTCGGCGATGCTCGGCGCGATGATGCAGCGTATGCCGAAATCGAGAAGCGCCCAGGGGGCGTGCTCACGGCTCGATCCGCAGCCGAAGTTGTCCAGCGCGATCAGGATGCCGGCCTGGTCCCAGGGCGCGCGATTGAGCATGAAGCCGGGGTCCTGGCGCAGCGACCAGAACAGCTTGTCGCCCAGCCCCTCGCGGGTGATCGTCTTGAGAAAGCGGGCGGGAAGGATTTTGTCGGTATCCACGTTCGCGATCGGCAGTGCCGCCGCGATCGCATCGAGGGTGCTCAAGGCCTGCATGCTAGAACTCCCTGGCGTCGACGATACGCCCGTTTACGGCTGCCGCGGCGACCATGGCGGGGGACATCAGATGGGTGCGGCCGCCCGGACCCTGGCGGCCTTCGAAATTCCGATTGGAGGACGACGCGCAGCGCTGACCCGGCTTCAACTGATCCGGATTCATGCCGAGGCACATGGAGCATCCTGCCTCGCGCCATTCGAAGCCGGCTTCGATGAATAGCCGGTCCAGCCCTTCGGCTTCCGCTGCGGCCTTGACCTGGCCCGAGCCCGGCACGACCAGCGCGCGCACTCCCGGAGCGACCCTGCGGCCGCCGATCACGGCTGCCGCGGCGCGCAGATCCTCGATCCGACCGTTCGTGCAGCTTCCGATGAAGGCGATGTCTATGGGCGTGCCCCGGATCGGCTGCCCGGCTTCGAGACCCATATAGGCGAGCATCGCCTCGGCTTGCCTCCGGCTTGCCCCATCGGCGATCCGGGTGAGGTCGGGCGTTGCGCCGTCGATCGTGACGACCGCCTCCGGCGAGGTGCCCCATGTGACCATCGGCATGACGGCGCGCGCATCGATCACCACGGTGCGGTCGTACACGGCGCCGCTGTCGGATCGCAGTGTCCGCCAGTAGGCTTTTGCCTGTTCGAAGTCTTGGCCTTGCGGCGCTAGGGGCGTGGCTGCGAGCCAGTCGAATACCTGCTCGTCCGGCGCGATCATCCCGGCGCGCGCGCCGGCTTCGATCGACATGTTGCACAGCGTCATCCTGCCGGCCATGTCGAGCGCCGTGACGGCTTCGCCGGCATATTCGATGACGTGACCCGTCGCGCCGCCGGCGCCGATGGTACCGATGATGTGCAGCGCCAGGTCCTTGGCGGTAACGCCGGTGCCGAGACGGTTGTCGACGCGCACGAGCATCGACAGTGCCGGTTGTTGCAGCAACGTCTGCGTGGCCAGCACATGCTCGACCTCGGACGTGCCGATGCCGAAAGCCAGCGCGCCGAAAGCGCCGTGGGTGGAGGTATGGCTGTCGCCGCACACGATTGTCGTGCCCGGCAGCGTCAGGCCGAGTTCCGGGCCTATGATATGGACGATGCCCTGGCGGCGGCTGCGCAACGGGACATAGGGGATGCCGAACGCGGCGACATTGCGTTCCAACGTCTCGACCTGGACCCGGCTCTCCGTCTCGGCGATGGCCGCGACCCCGCCGGACCGGCCCTCGGTCGGCACGTTGTGGTCGGCGACCGCGATCGTGCCTTGCGGATGACGGACCGTACGGGCGGCGAGGCGCAGCCCTTCGAACGCCTGCGGGCTGGTCACTTCGTTCACGAGGTGCCGGTCGATGTAGAGCAGCACCGCCCCGCCGCCGAGTTCCGCGACGACATGCTCGTCCCAGACCTTCCGAAACAGCGTCCGTGGCTTGCCGGTCGAGGTCATGAGGCCACCGCGAGGTTGGCGCGCGCGCCGATCGCATTACGGACCCGCCCGCCGACCTGGGCGCCGGGCAGTTCGGCCACCATGTCGGCCGCCTCGATCAACCGCTCCAGGTCTATCCCTGTCGCGATGCCCATGCGGTCGAACATCCAGACGAGGTCCTCGGTCGCGACGTTGCCGGTCGCTCCGGGTGCGAAGGGACAGCCGCCCAGGCCCGCCACCGCCGCGTCGAAGATGCGGACGCCGGCATCCCAGGCGGTGAGCGCATTGGCTGCCCCTAGCCCGTAGGTGTCGTGTCCGTGGAAGGCCCAGGCCAGGACTTCCGGACTGCACCGCCCGCCTCGGCCGCACGGGCCGCGACCTTCCCCGGGGCCGGCCTCGCCGCCGGCCCCGCGCGTGCGAGTGGGATCGCGGGTGGCGCCACCGAGGAGCCGCTCCAGCGCCGAGTGCCCGGCGCTGGCCTCGACCGGTCCGCAATGCGCATTGTCGAACGCCGTCGCGAGATTGCGGCGCATGCCGGCCCCGTCCGGCTGAATCGCCGCCGTCTGGGCATAGTCCGCCGCCGATTCCAAAGGAGTCCGGCGCACGTTTCCCATGTTGTGTCGCTCGCTGACGGAAAGCACGGCGCTGAGGTGCCGTGCCCCGGCGGCGAGGGCGCGTTCGGCATGACGCGCGGTCGGCACCAGCACCTGCGCGTCGAGGCCGGGCAGGCGCGCCGTGGCCTCGACGATCGCAGGGGCATCGGCAAGCTGCGGCACCGCTTTCTCGCTGACGAACGAGGTGCTCTCCATCCGCCGCACGCCCGCCGCGTGCAGTCTTTCGATCAGCGCGGTCTTGACGGGGGTCGGAATGATCGGCGCGATCGACTGGAAGCCGTCGCGGGGGCCGACTTCGACGATCGTGACCTGTGTTTCGGTTCGGGTCACAGGATTCCCTCCCGTTCGAGTGCATCGATCGCGTGCTTGTCGAGACCGAGCAGTTCTTCCAGCACTTCGCGGTTGTGTTCGCCCGGGTCCGGGCCGGTCCAGCGGATGCCGCCGGGCGATTCCGGCACATGCGGCACCACGCCCGCTTGCAAGACCGAGCCGAAATGCCGATCGGGCACCTCGCGCACCATGTCGCGCGCGCGATATTGCGGATCGGCGGCGCAGTCGGCCGCGGTATAGGCCTTTGAATTGGGAATATCGTTGTCGTTGAGCAATTCGATAAGTCGCTCGGCCGTATGACGGTTGCTCCATTCGCCGATCAGCGTATCGAGCCGCGCGGCGTTGGCGACACGATCGGGGTTGTTCGCATAGCCGGGCGCGCCGACGAGTTCGGGGTGGCCGGCCAGCCGCATCAGCTTGGCGAAGAGCGGCTCGGAATTCGCGGCGATCAGCACCCATTGCCCATCGGCGGTGGGATAGGCGTTACTCGGCGCTGCCGTGGCGATGCCGCCGCCCGTCGGCTGCTTGACCTTCCCGAGGGCGCCGTACTCGGGAAGCATTCCTTCCATCATGCTCAGGATGCTCTCGCTCAGCGCAACGTCGATCGTGCGGGCCTGCCCGTCACCGGCGGCGCGATCGCGTTGCCACAACGCCGCCATCACGCCGAACGCCGCGTAGAGGCCGGCGATCGAATCGCCAATCGAGACCCCGACCCTGACCGGCGGCAGGTTCGTCGTGCTCGGCTGGTGATTGGTGAGGTATCGGAGCCCGCCGATCGCTTCGCCGATGACGCCGAAGGCCGCTCGATCCGCGCCAGGGCCGTCCTGACCATAGCCCGAGATATGCGCCACGATGAGGTCCGGCCGCACCATTCGCAGCACTTCCGGGCTAAGCCCCATCCGTTCGAGTTGGCCGGGGCGAAAGTTCTCGACCACGACATCGCATGCGGCCGCGAGTTTCAGCACGAGTTCGCGGCCTTTGCTGGACTTCAGGTCTATCGTGACGCTGCGCTTGTTGCGCCCGTGCATGGACCACCAGAGCGATCGGCCATCGACCAGTTCTCCCCATTGGCGGACCGGATCGCCGGTCCGAGGCTCGATCTTGATGACGTCGGCGCCGAGGTCGGCCAGCAGGCGAGTGCAGAAAGGGGCCGCGACGAAGTGGCCGATCTCCAGCACGCGCAGGCCGGACAGGGGAGGTTCGAGAGAAGGGGGTAATGCGCTCATTGAGCGTATGTCTGGTGCCGCAAAGGGGGCGCCGTCCATGCCGTTTCCCGCAATGCAGGGTTGCGCGACGGGCTAGCGGCGTTCCAGCAATTCATCGAGGAACAGCTTGGCCGGCGTGGCAAGCTGCGCCCGATCCCGCACGCAGATCACCAGGGGACGGGCCGCCCAGGCCTCGCCGAGACGGCGCATCGCCAGTCCGCGCGCACCGGCCGCGCGGCCGGCGACCGTGGCGGGCAGGAGGCGGATGCGGATGTTGGGGGCGACCAGCCCGATCCCCCCTTCGAAGGTGCTGCCCCGCGCCCGCTCGTCGACCGAACGGCCGATCGCGGCGGCCTGCCCCCTGACCAAGGTCAACAGGGCGCTGCCGGCGGCCATGCCGATGAACGGGTGATCGAGCAGATCGGTGAAGCGCAGTTCCGCGCGGCCGCACAATATATGATCGGACGGCATGACGACGACGAGTTCGTCGGTCCGCCAGGGAAAGGTCGCCAGCGCGCCAGTGTCCACCGTTCCCGAGACGAAGCCCATGTCAAAGTCGCCCAGTTGAACGGCATGGGTAATGTCCATGCTCGTCCCTTCCTCGACGATCACCTCGATACCCGGGTGCGCGGCCGTGAATGCAGAGATGACTTCGGGAAGCGCGCCGGTAATCGCGGTGAGATGGGCGTTGATGCGGACGACGCCTCGCTCTCCGTCGCGAATCTCGCGAAATCCTTCGGCAAGCTGGTCGATCAGGTTGAACAGGCTGCGCAGGCGCGACAGATTTGCCTGTGCGGCATCTGTCGGGCTTACTCCCCGGTCATGGCGCTGGAGAAGCCTGACGCCGATGCGAGCCTCGAGGTCCGAAATGCGGCGGCTGACCACCGACAGAGAGATATTCTCCCTGGCGGCGACCCGGGCGAGATTGCCCTCGTCGATCGCGCTCAGCAGGAGCCGCAGGGATACAAGGTCATAGTTCCTCAATAGAGATGCTGTGACGACGCGCTCCGATGATGGTTTGCCTTTTCCCATTTTAACCACTCGATAAGGGTCGTTGCCCTGTTTGTTATGGCCCAGTCGCTACCCCGATGAGAACGGAGCTGCTAGCCGTCATTCAATTCGTTACTGTATTGAGCCGACGGAGAGAGGCTTCATTGTGGCGGAGCTGTCAGGCCAATGCGAACTGCTCTCCGGCCTAGCCGATGCGGTGTTTCAGGTCCCGAGATTCCGCCGTTGGGCACCACCAAAGGGTCATCTCCGTGACGAGTTTCAACGCTGAAACGGGCTTGGCGGTAGGGCTCGCGATTGGGGCGGATCACCCAAGCCAGCCGACATCGCGAGGATTGGCGACAAGCGCCTTGTGTGCGCTGGGTGCACCCGGTGTTGGGGGCGTCAGTCTTTCGAAATTCCGCTCTCCACGAGCGGCATGCACGCAAAAAAGGCGGGTTTTACCCCGCCTTCTTCGTCAAAATGTCGAGAGCTTAATTGCTGTCGGAATCATCGCCGGTCGTGGCGACGACAACCACCGCTGCCACGGCGATGAGGCCGAGCCCGACGCCCACTTCCGGAGCGATCCTGCTGGACTTCTTGGCCGGCGTGCTGGCCTTGACGGCCGACGCATTGGCTAGCGAAAGCGACGCAGCCTGATTGGCCAAGGCCGGGCTCGCGACGAGAAGAGACGCGGCAAGGCCGGCCAACAGTTTGCTTGCAATCATCGGAATGCTCCCTCTGGACATTTCCCGCCCGAAATTAGCGCCGAAATCCCAAATGGCAAGTCGGATTGCCCGTTGAAGCGCCATAAATGCGATGAAATACAATGGGATGTATCGGTCTGTCGCTCATCCTGCACGATCCGGCTTCCTCGCCCTTCAAGCCCGTCGCGGCGCGCCTTTCCGCGCGGTAGGCGCCGGTATCCGGATCGACTCGGCGAGGCAGGAGCCGGGCCGGGGAGACTCGCCAACCGCATCGCTTCGGTGCGTGAGCTTCGCGCCACCGACATGTGGGGCGTTGCGGGAGAAGTCATCGCAACGACGGTAAGCGCCACGCATGAACGGTCGATATCGGAAGATGGGGAGGAAAAGCGCGGGCCTGCGGCTTCTGCGCCGGAGAATCCGTCATCCGCTCGTGGCGCTCGTCCTGCCGATCCTGGTGGGGGGTGCGACGCCGCCGGGTGGGGCCGAGGTGCCGTTCGAGCCGATTCACGCCGCCGATGCCGCCGTGGCGCGGACCGGCTATCGTCTTGCCACGGCGAATGCCGCGCTGTGCGACCGTCTCGAGCCGGGGCTTGGGCTGGTGCTGCACACCCCGTCCCGCGCTGCGCGATGAAGGGGTTGGCCACTTTCGGTTTGACGGGCCGGGGGGGGGGGAGGCGGTGCTGGCCGGCTCGCCCGCCGCGCGCGCGGGGCTCCGCCAGGATGATACCCTGCTTGGCGTCGGCCCGGTTCGTTTCGCGCCGGCCGATCCGAAGGCGCCGATGGGCACCGCCGCGCTGATCGCGGCCGTTGCGGCGATCGCCGCGCTGCCGCCTGGTCGGCCGCTCGAAGTCCGCGGCCTGCGTGCCGGAAAGCCTTACGCGGTCACGGTCGAGCCCGTGCCCGCCTGCCGCACCCGCTTCGAGGTCGCGATCGGAGCGGGGTGGGAGGCGCAGGCGGACGGCGAGATGGTGCAGATCGGCAGCCGCCTGCTGGAATACCCCGAGGACGAGCTTGCCGCCGTCATTGCCCACGAGCTTTCGCACAATATCCTGCGCCACCGCGAGCGCCTGGAGGCGCAGGGGATTTCATTCGGGATGCTCGCCGGCTTCGGACGCAATGTCCGCTATTTCCGCCAGACCGAGCTCGAGGCCGATATCCTCTCGGTATCGCTGCTCGCCAACGCCGGATACGATCCCGCGGCGGCGGTGCGTTTCTGGCGCGATTTCGGACCGAAACATGCGGGCGGCATCCTGAGGAGCCGTTCGCATCCTTCCTGGCGCGACCGGATTCCCACGATCGAGCGGGCGATCGGGGAGGTGGGCGCCGCGCGTCCAGCCCGCCCCGCATTGCTCGCGAGCCGCAGCCGTCCGCTCGACGGTGACTGGCAGTCGCTCCTGGTGAAGCGTCCCTAGGCGGACGTTAAGCCCGCGTTAGCGGCCGCCCGACTTGGTCGTGCGGGCCCTTTCCCCGGCGACCACGAACGGCGAGGTCGTGTTCGCCTGGGGGTCGTAGTAGCGGTCGATCCGGTTGCGGATGCGCGACTGGACGCGGTTAGCGATCCGGTTCGAGATGCGGGACATCGGCTGGAGCGCCGGGAGCGTCTCCACAGGCGTCTGGCGCTGGCCGGCCCGGCCCACTGCGGATTCGGCGACACGCCCGGGCCTGTCGGTGGCAGTCGGCGTCGGCTGGGGCGGGGGCAGTTGCTCCAGATGCGGGGCTTCGTCCCCATTCTCCGGCGCTGCGCGATCCTGGCCGAGCGCAGGCGCTGCTGCCAGGAGGGCGAGCGTGGCGGCCAGGGTGCGGAGGGACGGGGTCATTGCGCCGGCACCACCTGCACCCGGTCGATCTGCCCGGACAGGCCCGCCGCTTCATCCGAGGTGCGCGCGATCAGGATCAGGGCCTGCACCGGGCAATCCGCCGGAACGGTGAACCGACCCGAGAACGCGCCGCCTGCTTCAGCGGAGTTCGGAACCGTCACGCGCCCGAACTCGCGCCCGCCGGTCTGGCAGACGAGCGTCCAGTAGGGCAGCGATTGCGCCGGTTGCGCGATGCCGCTGCTGTGTCCCTCGATCCGGTAGGTTCCGGGCGGGAACATCTGCATCTGCCGGAGCAGCGGGCCGCCCATGCCCGAGTCGGCCGCGAAGTCGAACACGTCGCCGCCTGCTCCGCGCTGGATCGAGGTGTCGATGCCACCGGCGCTGACAGGTGCCCAGTCGAAGGCGGTCGGCGCATCGCTCGCGAGGGCGAAATGCGGGTCGCGCGACTGGCGCCGGTCGGCGCCTCCGCGGATCGCGGCATAGTGACGCCAGGCCTCATCCGCGAACCCGTCGCCGATCAGCTCGTTGATTGCCGCGGCGTGGACCCGATCCGGCAGGGCGAGGCCGGCGCGGCGCAGGTCGAGAAACAGCGTCGAGGCAGCCTGCGGATCGGCGGGGTGCGCCGCGACATGGTTGATGAAGGGCTCGGCCCAGGGCGGCCTGGCGGCAAGCGTCTTCACCAGCTCGGCCCGCACCGGCGGATTGGCGCTGGCCGAGGTAAGGATCGGGAACAGCAGGTCCCAGCTTTGCCGCTTGGTGCGCAAGGCGATGTCGTAGTGGCGCAGGGCCCCGGGGATGTCGCCCCGGCCGACCGCCGCCTCGATCATCCAGAGCTGGGTCTGGAGATCGCGGCGCGACAGCTTCTCGGCATAGGTGAACAGCCGGCTGGCCGCTGCGCCGTCGCCGCGGAGCTGCGCGTTGATCCCCAGCGTGGCGGCGGCGGTCACGGCGGTCGCATCCTGACGCAGCGCCCGACGCGCCAGGCCGTCCGAGCGGCGGCGCTGGGCCTCGCCGGCCCCGGGGCCGGTGAGCGAGGCGGCCAACGCGGCGGTTATCCGCCCGTCCCATGGTGCCAGCCGATGCGCGAGGGTGGGGCGCTCCTGCGCCACCACCAGCGCGAGCGTGTGCGCGCCGCTGAAGCAGCCGGCGACCGCCGCCGCCGCCGCGAGCGCGCCGCGCATCGCCCATTCGCGGGGCGTGCGTCGCGGAAGGAAGCCGGGCGCCATCGCCGGTCAGCCCTTCGCCTTCGCCTCGTCGCGCCCGTAGCCATAGCCGTAGTTGTAGCCATAGCCGTAGCTCGCCTTGCGTGCCTCGAACTTGGTCAGCACCCCGCCGAAGATCCGCGTGTTGGCGCTGGCGAGGCGGCTAAGCGCGGTCTTCACCAGGCTGGCGCGGATGCTGTGCGATTCCACCGTATAGATCACGCCCTCGACGCGGCTTGCGATCAGCGGGGCGTCGGCCAGCCCCATGACCGGCGGGGAATCGATCACGACGTGATCGTACTCTTGCAATAGGCGCGCGATCAGCAGCGAGAGGCGGTCGCCTGTCAGCAACTCGGCGGCGTTCGGCGGGATCGGACCGGCCGACATCGCGGTGAAGCCGAACTCCTTCATCGGGAAGGTCAGCGAGGCGATGTCGTCCTGACCGGCGAGGAAATTGCTGAGGCCCCGGTCGTGGTCGACATTGCCGAGTTGGTGAACCGAGGGCGAGCGCATGTCGCCGTCGACCAGGATCACCCTGCGCTGTGCCCGGGCGAGCGTGGTGGCGAGGGCCAGCGCGGTGGTCGACTTGCCCTCGGTCGGCCGGGTCGAGGTGATCGCGAAGGACCGCGGCACGCCGTGCTCGGTGGTGAAGGCCAGGCTCGTCTGCACCGCGAGGTAGGCGTCGAACAGGTCCGACTTGCGATCGAGCAGCGCCTCCTTGGGCGTGCCGCCGTCGACCTTAGGCACCGTCCCCAGGAGCGGCAGGCCGAACCGGCGCTCGATGTCGCTCGGATCGGCGATCGCCTCGTCGATCTGCTCCAGGATGAAGGCGAGCAGGGCGCCGAGACCGAGACCCGCCAGCAACGCGATCAGCAGGTTGATGAACAGGCGCGGGCTCGACGGCTTTTGCGGGACGTCGGCGGGATCGACGACGGAGATGTTGTTGACGCCGACGCCGCCGGCGACCCCGATCTCCTTGAAGCGCTGGAGAAGCCCGTCGTAGAGCGCGCGGTTGGTGTCCACCTCCTGCTGGTAGATATTGTACTGGATGCTGCGGCGGCGGACATCGAGGAAATTGTGCTTGAGCTGGTCGACCTTGGTTTGCAGCCCCCGCTCGCGCGCGGTGGCCTCGCGATACTCGGCCGCAAGCGAGTTCGAGACGCGGCCTTCTTCGCGGCTGATCGAGCGGTCGAGTTGGTCGATCTGCGACTGGATCGCCTTGGCCGCGGGATATCCCGGCTCGAACTGGACCATCAGGCGCTGGTAATCGGCGGCGAGCTCCGCGCGGCGCTGGCGCAAGCCGTTGATCGCCTGATTGCGAAGCGCCTCGGTGGAGGCGCCGGCGCGGCCCACCTGCTCGTAACGCGCCTGCGCCTGGATGCGCGCGGCGGTCGCTTCGCCCAGTGCTGCGTTCAGGGTGGCAAGATCGTCGGCGACAATCGATCGCTCGGCGGTGGTCGTGCCATTGTTCGCCTGCGCCGGCAGGTTGATGATCTGCTGCTGCGATGCATAGGCGACGAGCTGGCGCTGCGATTCGTCGAGCCGCTCCTTCTGGAGCACCAGCTGGCGTTGCAGCAGATTCCGGCCATAGGAGGTCGCCTGGATCTTGCGCTCCAGGTTGATCTGGATGAAGTTTTCGGCCCAGGCATTGGCGACCCGCGCGGAAAAGCCAGCGTCGGGACTGGTGAAGCCGACGGCGACGAGCCGCGAAAGGCGGGTCGGGTTGACCGACAGGTTGTCGAGCAGGATTTCGCCGGCGATGCGCTGGCGTTGCGCCCGGCCGGCGGCTGGATAGCGTCCGTTGACTACCTGGAAGGCCGGGGCGTCGGTCGAATGGCCGAAACGCTCGTAGAACTTGGGATCGTCGATCAGCCGCAGTTGGTTGGCGACACGCTCCGCCAGCGAGCGGGAGCGCAGCAGGCCATACTGGGTCTGATAGAATTCCTGGTCCGCGACGCTCGTCTCGCGCTCGACGCCTTGGAACTCCGTGACCTGGCTCGATTCGCGCGAGATCTCGATCGTCGATGTCGCGGTGTATTTCGGGGTCGTCAGCAGCGTGCCGATGAGGCCCAGCAGCACGCAGGCGAGCGTCGCGCCGATGATGACGTAGCGCCAGCGCAGCGCGATGCGCAGATACTGACGGATCAACGGCAGCGAGTCGTTGTTTTCCGAAGGGGCAAGTGCGGAAGCCGGGGTCGACATTTCGTCAAACGATGCGGGGGGAAGGATGTTCATCAAGGCTCCGAACTATCGCAGGATCGCGATGAGGGGCGATGCGAGGAGGGGCGCCAGCGAGACGATGTCGCGGAACAGGCGGCGCTGCGGCGAATCGCCGACGACGATCACGTCGTTCGCGTAGATCGGGGGGTCGGCGTAGGCGCCTCGGCGGATGGCTCCGATGTTGTAGAGGCCGGCCATCTTCTGCCCCTCGACGGTCCGCAGGATGACCACGTCGTCCTGGCGGGCGAACTCCGTCAGGCCCTTGGCCGACGCGATCGTGCGCATCAGGGTCATCTGGTTCGTGACGGGGTAGAGGCCCGGCTCCACGACCTGGCCGTCGACCGTGACGACCTGGCTGACCGAGCTCTTGATGTTGACCGTCACCTCCGGGTTGCGGACGTAGCGCACCCGCAACGCCTGCTCTATCGCCTGGGCGAGCTCGTGTGCGGTCTTGCCGCTGGCGTCGACCGTCCCGGCCAGGGGCATCGCGATGCGGCCGCTCGCGTCGACCTGCACCTCGCGGCCGAGGTCGGGGATGTTGAAGACGTCGACCTGGATCGTATCGAGCGGGCCGATGAGCGCGGGCCGATCGGCCGCGGTAAGGTCCGCGCGGTTCGGGGGCGGCAGGGTCGAGCTGTCCTGGATGACGGTCAGCCGTTCGGTGGACACCAGCGGCTCGCGGCGGCCGCAAGCCGTCAAGGCGATCACCAGCAGAAGAATGGTGCAGGATTTATGCATAGGCTTCCGGGAGCTTTCATTCGATTGAAGAGTGGGAGCGGGACGGAAGAGGCGCGGCCGATGGGGCCGGCGCCCGCGCGGAGCCGCTCAGCCAGGCCGCGGCGATCACCATGACGGCCATGATCAGCGGCGTCCGTGCCGGGTAGTCGACGAGGCTGGCGAGGATCACGAGCAGCAGGATGGCGGAGCCGAGCCGAGGCAGGACGGCGTCGCCGCGCCATGCGCGGACGCTCGCCCAGGCCCACCAGCTCAACGCCGCCAGCAGCAGCAGCAGGCCGGGCAAGCCGGCGTCGAGCACGATCTCCAGGAAATCGTTGTGCGCATGATTGAAGTAGGTTGGCTTCAGCAGGTGGAACGGCTCGTGCATCCGGAATACGGGATCGAATCCGCCCAGGCCCGAGCCCCAGGGGAAATATTCGCGGACCATTGCCAGCACCGTCGGCAGGCCGCGGCCGCGCATGTCCTGCCCCGGGTCCGCCGCGAAGATCCGGTCGATCGACAGCGCGCGGTCGGCCGCCACGCTGATCAGGACGAAGATGCAGACGAGGCCCAGGACGCCGACGATCGAAGCCAGCGGGATCCAGCGGGCCCGGCTGCCGAGCCCGGCCGTGATCGCCCGGTGCGAGAGGACGAGCGCCAGGCCGAGCGCGAGGGCGCCGAGAAGCGCGCCGGCCCGCGATCCCGTGCTCAGGATCATCAGCAGGAACAGCAGGACGAGCCCGGTCGCCGTTACGCTGCGCCAGGCTTCCGGCCGCGCCTGCGTAAACGCCCAGGCAGAGGCCAGAAGGCAGCCGACCGCCAGCAGGAGCGCGAAGTGGTTGCGGTTGGCGAAAGTCCCGCTCGCCACTCCGACCGTTTCGTTGACCAGCGGATTGTCGATGCGGCCGGTGGAGAACTGGAGAAGGCCCGCCATCGTCGAGGCAACCACGACCGCGAGCAGCAGGGGCAGAAGCTGCGCCCGCCTTTCGGTGCTGAGGCCGGCGACGAGCCAGAGCGTCGTCGCCGGCACCACCAGCGAGGACAGTGCGTTCATTGCGGCGCCGGGGGACAGAGCCAAGGGGCGCCAGGCATTCCCCGCCGTCGCGGCTGTCAGGCTCGCCGCCATCGGTCCATGACCAGGCAGGGCCTGCCAGAGCGCGGGGGGCAGCGGCACGAGTTGCAACAGCACCAACAGGACACCTGCTCCCAGCAGCCAGACAACAGGTCGCATTTCATCCATTTTGGGGCGATCGCCGAACAGGGCGGCAACGATCAGGAGCAACCACGCCACGATGCGGACGACGACCTGACCCGAGACCTGAGCGCGCGAGGCCCCACCGGCAACCACCAACGCGCCCATCAACACCCACAGCAAAACGAACGGTAAAGCAGGCTTTAT
>Ga0066256_1001543_pt1 | contig 31005 bp, 23 predicted proteins | sample ThiBio_1000_biof_FD_87107 | JGI IMG/M metagenome (GOLD analysis project Ga0066256, IMG submission 87107) | Wastewater bioreactor microbial communities from Cape Town, South Africa - Thiocy_expt_1000_biof (version 2) | ecosystem: Engineered > Bioreactor > Thiocyanate-remediating >... | reverse complement strand
GTGCCGATGCTTGCCGCCGCTGGCGAGCTGATGGACACGGACGAGATGAAGCCGAAGCCGCGCAAGGCGCTGTTCGATGTCGTCACCGATTTCCGCCGCTGGCAGGGCCTGCTCGAAACCACCTCGCATACCGAACTCGCCGAGCAGATCCTCGACGAGAGCGGCTACACCGCCATGTGGCAGAACGACAAATCGGCGGAAGCGCCGGGGCGGCTGGAAAACCTCAAGGAACTCATCCGCTCCATGGAGGCCTTCGAGAGCATGCGCGGCTTCCTCGAACACGTCTCGCTGGTCATGGATGCCGAGCAGAACGAGAATCTCGACGCCGTCTCGATCATGACCCTGCATTCGGCCAAGGGGCTGGAATTCGACACCGTCTTCCTGCCCGGCTGGGAGGAAGGCCTGTTTCCGCATCAGCGGGCGCTGGACGAAGGCGGCCGCGCCGGGCTGGAGGAAGAGCGCCGCCTCGCCTATGTCGGCCTGACGCGCGCCAAGCGCCGCTGCCACATCTGGTTCGTCTCCAACCGGCGCATCCATGGCCTGTGGCAATCCACCCTGCCCTCGCGTTTCCTCGACGAACTGCCACCCGCCCATGTCGACGTCGCCGCCGGCGATACCTCCTATGGCGGCTATGGCGGACGCGGCGGTTACGGCCAGTCGCGTTTCGACAAGGCCGATCCGTTCAGCAATTCCTATTCGACGCCGGGCTGGAAACGGGCGCAGGCCAACCGCTCCGAGGCCACCCGCGACAATTGGGGTACGCGCTCCGGCCATGCGGTCGAACGGATCGGCTATGGCGAAAGCGGCCCGCGCGGCCGCACCATCGAAGGCGAACTGGTCGCCAAGTCGACCAGCGAGACGCCGTCGCAATTCTCGGTCGGCGACCGGGTCTTCCATATGAAGTTCGGCAACGGCACCGTCGCCGCCATCGAAGGCAACAAACTGACCATCGATTTCGACCGCGCCGGCCAGAAACGGGTTCTGGAAGGCTTCGTCGAGCGGGCATGAGCCCGCTTGATTTTGCGCCAATCTACCCACAATCGTCATCCTCGGGCTTGTCCCGAGGATCTGCCTTCATTAGCCAAACAATTGAGATATCAGACAATCTCTGATGTTTGCAGATGCTCGGGACAAGCCCGAGCATGACGGTGAAGAGGGGTGGTGCCAGTCCAGGCGAACCGCAAGGCCCGCCTGGAAAATCATCAACGCATGCGCCGTTCCGAGGAGATACCGCCGGACTTGCGGTCGTCGGCGGAAGCGGTCAACCCACCCCAGGCGGACATCTTCGGGACGATGATCATCGTATCCACCTGGCCGCTCTGGAAGGCGCGCAGGAAGCGCTTGTAATCGGCGAAGGCGACGCAGCCATGCGAATCGCCACGACGACGCAGCAGGTAGCTATGGGCCAGCAGGCCGACACGACCCTTCGGCGCGATGCCATTTGTCGGCGTCAGGCGAATGGCGGCCACCCCGTGGAACAGGCTTTCGCGCATCGACAGCTTGTAGGTGCCGGGCGGGGTCGGCCCGCGCATCGTCACATGGGTGTATTTCGGATTGTCGCGCATTTCGCCGATGCCGGAATGGGCTTCCAGCTTCTCGCCGTTCGGCATATGCACCACACCGGCGGAAATGTCGTAATAGGCCACCTTGCCGCCGCGACGGCGCGGGAAGGTGGGGATCAGCGACCGGCTCGAATCGTCATCCTCTTCCAGCGCCGAAGTCGGCTTGGCATAGGCAAGTTCGGTCGTCTTGGCCGGCTTGCGCTCCTCCGGTTCCGGCTTGGCCAGTGCGACGCGCAGTTCCGGTTTGGCGGCCGGCAGCGGGATCGATGCGGGGAGCGACTCGGTGGCTTCGGCAGCGGCGGCCTCGCGTTCCGCCATGACATAGCTGAAGGGCTTCGGCAGCGAACTGGCCTGCGCTGCGGTCGGCTCGACGAGCGCGCTGGCCAGGACCGGCTGGGCAGCGGCCTTTGCGTCGGCGGCTGCGAGAATCGCATCGTCCTTGCCGCGTGTCAGCGCCGCCATGGCCTTTGCCGACTCCGCGGGGTGCGGCGGCGCGGCAGAGGCCACCATCGTCGACTTGGTGTGGAAAGCGCGGATCGACTGCGCCGTCAGGCCATGGGCCTTGGTGGTCCCCGCCTTGTCCGGCGTCAGCCGGGCAAGCATGGCCATGCGTTCGCGCGAGGAGCGGATCGCCTCATCCGTCAGCCCGCTCTGGGCGATCTGGTCGACCAGCGGCAGCGGCGCGCGCGAAAATTTCGTCGGGCGGATGTTCCGCTCGCCGGGTTCGCCCCGCACGATCGGATTGAGCGCCAGCCTGGTTTCGAAACGGTTCCGGTCGCCCGATGCCGCCGCCGTGGTCAGGCTGTTCATCGTCGCCAGCGTGCCGACGATCCAGCAGACTGTGGCGGCCCCAACGCCGGTTACGACGAGGCCACGGAGGAGAGCGCGGGAGTTGCGCCGACGCGCCGGCTTTCCCTGGAACGACAAGGCGCGATGATTGGTCTGTGTGACGGCAGATACCATGTTACTCAATACCCAAACGCAAAACTCGATCCGGCGTCACCAGACATAGCCAAAAGGCCGGGAGCGGCAGCGAGCGAAGTGAAAGCTCTTCGCATCGGCTGGTGTGATGGTAAGGATGACAAACTATGGTAACCAATTCCTTTACGTTGTCCCGAAGCGGGCAATGGCCTTGCGGAAAATTTACTATGTCTCGTCAAAGTCCTTGCCTGGCAGCGCGGCAGAGCAGCCGCGACGGCACAAGCGGGAGCGCGCCCGGACAGCCTATGCTGGCGCGGACGAATTTCCTGTGGCGAGAACGGCAGATTCCCCCGGCCCCGCGCGCAAGTCCTGCCCGGCGCGTAGACGCCGCACGTTCGGGACATTGCGTAAAATCAATACGATAGAATGGTTTCGCGGTTCACACGAAGCGCGAATGCCCCCTGATCGTCCTCAAAGCGTCTTCATGCAATCCCGATGCAAAATCGCTGTCGCGCTTTTGCTGGAATCGCTCCGGCATGATGGACGGCTCTCCGAACCGTCGGCGGCACCGGCAGTCCCACAGAAATATGGAAAGACTGCGGCAGAACAGTCACGCGAGGGAAAAAAGTTAACGCCGGCGTAAACCGGCATCACTTTCTCACTTGGCAATCGCAGGCGCTTGGGACAGCCAGTCGGTGCGCGATTCGTAGGCTGCGGCCATGTGCAGCACGGCGAGATCGGCGCGCGGGCGACCGATGATCTGGATGCCCGCCGGCAGCCCGTTGCTGCCGAAACCGGCCGGCATGGCGGCGACCGGCAGGCCGAGCATGCTCGGGCCGATGACCACTTCCATCCAGCGATGATAGGTATCCATCGCCTTCCCGCCAACGGTCTTGGGCCAGTCGAGCGTCACGTCGAAGGGGAAAACCTGCGCCGTCGGCAGCACGAGGAAATCATACTCCTCGAACAGGCCGCACATATAGCGATACCCGTCGCTGCGCACCGAGGAGGCTGCGAAGACCTGCGCAGCGGTCAGCGCATTGCCGTTTTCCAACTCCCAGATCATTTCCGGCTTCATGTTCGCCCGTCGCGCCGGGTCGGCATAATCGGCGGCCTGGCCTCCGGCGACAAGGAAATGCCGCAGCGTGCGCCAGCTATCCCAGACGCGGGCCATGTCGAAGCGATGGGTGACATCGCCGACGCGGCAGCCGATCGTGCGGAACACCTCGAGCGAATCGCGGCAGAGATCGAGCACCCCGTCCTCGAAAGGCAGGTAACCGCCGTAATCGCCGAGCCAGCCGATACGGGCGCTGCTCATGTCGACATCGGGATCGAGGACGAAAGCCTCGTCCGACAGCGAATGCGGATCACGAATGTCATAGCCGGTCTGCACCGCAAGAAGGGCTGCGACATCGGCGACGTTGCGGGCCATCGGGCCGTTGACGGCGAGCTGGCCGAGGAACAGTTCGCGGCCCAGCGCCGGCACGCGGCCATAGCTCGGGCGATAACCGACGACATTGTTGAAACCGGCCGGATTGCGCAGCGAGCCCATCATGTCGCTGCCGTCCGCCACCGGCACCAGCCGCGCCGCCAGCGCCGCCGCCGCGCCGCCGCTGGAGCCGCCGGCGCTCTTGCCGGTGTTGTAGGGATTACGGGTCGGGCCGAAGACCGGGTTGAAGGTATGCGAGCCCAGGCCCATTTCCGGCGTATTGGTTTTGCCGATGATGATCGCGCCGAGCGCGCGGATGCGCTCCACCTGGATATCGTCGAAATCCGGTACGAAATCGCGGTAGTTTTCCGAACCGAAGACGCAGGGAATGCCCTTGGCCGGCGCCAGATCCTTCACCGCATGCGGCAGGCCATGCATCCAGCCCTGCGAGCGGCCGGCGTCCAGTTCCGCGTCGCGTTCACCCGCTTCGCGCATCAGTTCCTCGGCGTCGCGCAGGCTGACGATCGCGTTGATCTTGGGGTTGATGCGGCCGATGCGCTCCAGATAGGCCGCCATCACCTCGCGGCAGGATACCATGCGATCATGGATGGCGCGGGACAATTCGAGGGCGGAAAGATCGGTGATCGCGGTCATGTCTGGTATCCTCGCTGCATGATTTCGTTCCCGCCCGAGCCTTAGCAGAGTTGAGCGGTTCCGCGAAAGGCCAAGCTTGATCCGGCGGCGCGAACTTGGCATCCTGCCGGCACGATCTTGCAAAGGGAACAGGCATTTGAAAGCGCTGCTGCTCATCGACATCCAGAACGGCTTCTGCCCCGGCGGCAACCTTCCCGTCGCGGAAGGCGACCGGGTCGTCGCCGTCGCCAACCGGCTGATCGACAGCGGCCTGTACGACCTGATCGTCGCCTCGCAGGACTGGCATCCGCCCGGCCATGGCAGCTTCGCCTCCGCCCATCCCGGCAAGCAGCCCTTCGAGATGGGCGAACTCTCCGGCAAGCCGCAGATGATGTGGCCGGATCATTGCGTGCAGGGCACGCGTGATGCCGAATTCCACCCCGGCCTGCATGTCGACGACGTCGACTACATTCAGCAGAAGGGTCAGAACCCGGCCGTCCACAGCTATTCCGCCTTCCGTGACAATGACCAGGCGGCATTGACCGGCCTTGCCGACTACCTCAGGGACAAGGGCGTCACCGAACTCGACCTCTGCGGCCTGGCGACGGATTACTGCGTGAAGTTTTCGGCCCTCGATGCAGCCGACATGCTGCCCGACGTCAAACTTCGCTTCATCGCCGATGCCAGCCGGGGCATCGCGCCTGAAGGCGTCGCGGCGGCAATCGCCGAAATGCGCGCCCGTGGCATCGAGGTGATCAACAGCGATACCGCGCTCATCTCCTGATTCAACACGCGCCAAGCGGTTGCCTTTTTGCACTGCACAGTGTAAAAATCCCTCGCTTTTCAGGGAGGAAAGGCGTTGGCGGCATAGTTTATGCCGCAGTGCGATAAGACAGGAGCATGTCTGTGCGCGCCCGTCGAGGCGGGCAGGCTCCGGGGAGGCAGTATGGACATCATTCGCGGCATCGCCGCTCTGCGCGAGCGGCTGGCCGAACACCGTCGCGCCGGCCGCCGCATCGGGCTTGTGCCGACCATGGGATATCTCCATGTCGGCCATATGCAGCTCGTCGCCCGTGCCAAGGCCGAAAACGACATCAGCGTCGTCTCCATCTTCGTCAATCCGCTGCAGTTCGGCGCGAATGAGGATCTGGCGCGCTATCCGCGCGATCTCGACCGCGATGCCGCCATGCTGCGGGAGGCCGGCGTCGATTTCCTCTTCGCCCCCGACGTGCCCGACATGTATCCGAGGCCGATGGAAACCGTCGTCGACGTGCCCACGCTCGGCGCCGAGCTGGAAGGCGCGGTGCGGCCCGGCCATTTCGCCGGCGTCGCCACGGTCGTGACCAAACTGTTCAACATCGTCCAGCCGGACAGCGCCTATTTCGGCGAGAAGGATTACCAGCAGGTCGCCGTCATCCGCCGCATGGTCGAGGATCTGGCCCAGCCGGTGCGGGTCGTACCGGTGCCGACCGTGCGCGAGGCGGATGGCCTCGCCTGCTCTTCCCGCAACGTCTATCTGAGCCCCGAGCAGCGCCGCGCCGCCGTCATCGTGCCGAAGACGCTGATCGAGGCCGAACGCCTTTATCGCGAAGGCCTGCGCGACGTCGCCGCCTTCGAGGCGGCGCTGCGCGCCTTCATCGCCGCCGAGCCGCTGGCCGGGCCTGAAGTCGTCGCCATTCGCGACCCTGAAACGCTGAAGCCGATGGAGACCATCGGCGAGCGCCCGGCGCTGGTGGTGCTCTACATCCGCATCGGCCAGACCCGCTTGCTCGACAACGGCCTGATCGGCGCCGCCCAGAACACTCTCGGAAAGGCCGCATGACATGAGCGCAGTCGGACGCCAGAAGCGGGTCTCGCCCGCCGCCATCACCGCGCTCAAGGGCGAGCGCCCCATCGTCTGCCTCACGGCTTATACGACGCCGATCGCACGGCTGCTGGATCCGCATTGCGACCTGCTGCTGGTCGGCGATTCGCTCGGGATGGTTCTCTACGGCATGGAGTCCACCATCGGCGTCACCACCGAGATGATGATCGGCCATGGCAAGGCGGTGATGCGCGCCGCCACCCATGCCTGCGTCATCGTCGACCTGCCCTTCGGCGCCTACCAGGAGTCCAGGGAACAGGCCTTCCGCACCGCCGCTCGCATCATGATGGAAACCGGCTGCGACGGCGTGAAGCTGGAAGGCGGCGAGGAAATGGCCGAAACCGTTGCCTTCCTCGTGAAGCGCGGCATTCCGGTCTTCGGCCATGTCGGGCTGATGCCGCAGCAGGTCAGCGCCACCGGCGGCTATCGCTCGCTCGGCCGCACCGAAGACGAAAGCGACAAGATCCGCCGCGACGCCGCAGCCATCGGGCAGGCTGGCGCCTTCGCCATGGTCATCGAAGGCACGGTGGAGCCGCTCGCCCGCGAGATCACCGCAAACGTTGCCGTACCGACCATCGGCATCGGCGCTTCGCCCGCCTGTGACGGCCAGGTGCTGGTCTGCGACGACATGCTCGGCCTGTTCAACGACTTCAAGCCGCGCTTCGTCAAGCATTTCGCCTCGCTGGCGCCGCTGGTGTCACAAGCCGCCGAAGACTATGCCCGCGAGGTCAGGGCCCGCACCTTTCCCGCAGACGAACATACGTTCAAGCTGAAACGCTGACGCCTCTCGGCACAATCCCCGGTAAGCACGGCAAGCCGCTCCCCGCCGTTTCGGCAGGGAGCGGCCGTGTGCTGCTGTCGGCGAAAAATGCTGTAAGGCGCAAAAACAAGCATATCGCTTAAAACTTAGACAGAAGCTTACAAAAGCGGTTGCGCTGGCGCAATAATAGGCACATAAGTTCGCAAATTGTGCAACTTCCGTATTCCGAGTCCATAAATAGATCGGAGACACAACCAAAAGCCGCCGCTTTTCAACGACGCGCTCGCCCTGAAGCGGCAGCCGTCGAGAGAAATCCTGCGGCCTGAACGAAAGGGGTGCCGGATGGCGACCGTTGACGAAAAGCTTGAACCGATCCTTGCCCAGGTCTTGCACCGCAACCCGGCGGAACCCGAGTTCCACCAGGCCGTGCGTGAGGTTCTGGAAAGCCTTGGCCTCGTCGTCTCCAAACATCCCGGTTATCTCAGCGATGCGCTGATCGAGCGCATCTGCGAGCCGGAGCGCCAGATCATCTTCCGCGTGCCGTGGGTGGACGATAACGGTCAGGTGCGCATCAACCGGGGTTTCCGTGTCCAGTTCAACTCGGCGCTCGGTCCCTACAAGGGCGGCCTGCGCTTCCACCCCTCGGTCAATCTCGGCATCATCAAGTTCCTCGGCTTCGAGCAGATCTTCAAGAACGCGCTGACCGGTCTGCCGATCGGCGGCGGCAAGGGCGGCTCCGACTTCGATCCGAAGGGCCATTCGGACGGCGAGATCATGCGCTTCTGCCAGTCGTTCATGACCGAGCTCTATCGTCACCTCGGCGAGTATACCGACGTGCCGGCCGGCGATATCGGCGTCAGTGGCCGTGAGATCGGCTGGATGTTCGGCCAGTACAAGCGCCTGACCAACCGTTTCGAGGCCGGTGTCTTCACCGGCAAGGGTCTGAGCTATGGCGGCTCGCTGGTGCGCAAGGAAGCGACCGGCTATGGCGCCGTCTATTTCACCCGCGCCATGCTGTCGCGCAAGGGCACGGATTTCGAGGGCAAGAAGGTCACCGTCTCGGGCTCCGGCAATGTCGCGATCTACGCCATGGAACAGGCGATCAATTACGGCGCCAAGGTCGTGGCCTGCTCCGACAGCAGCGGCTATCTTGTCGACGAAAACGGCATCGATCTCGGTCTGGTCAAGGACATCAAGGAAATCCGCCGCGAGCGGCTTTCCGAATACGCCCGCACCCGCCAGACTGGCGTGCACTTCATCGCCTCCGGCAAGGGCTCGATCTGGGATGTGCCCTGCGACGTCGCCCTGCCCTGCGCCACGCAGAACGAACTGTCCGGCAAGGATGCCCGCACGCTGATCGCCAACGGCGTCATCGCGGTCGCCGAAGGCGCCAACATGCCCTCGACGCCGGAAGCGGTGCGCGCCTTCCAGGAAGCCGGCGTGCTGTTCGGCCCCGGCAAGGCCGCCAATGCCGGCGGCGTCGCCACTTCGGCGCTGGAAATGCAGCAGAACGCCAGCCGCGATAGCTGGAGCTTCGAGACCGCCCGCGAACGCCTCGGCCAGATCATGCAAGGCATCCATGACCGCTGCGCAGAAACGGCGGAGGAATACGGCGCAAAGGGCAATTACGTGCTCGGCGCCAACATCGCCGGCTTCATCCGCGTGGCGGAAGCCATGCGCGCCCAGGGCGTCATCTGATCGCCATTGGTTGACAGCGTATGGAACGGCCTCGGATTCATCCGGGGCCGTTCGGCATTTCAGGCAAAGGGCTTGAAGCGCGAAGCCAGGCAGAGTAATGGCAACGCCTTTAAATGTTTGCGCATTTCCGGACGGAAAACCGCTCCGCACTTCTCCTGGAAAATGCTTCAAAAGGCAAAGCGGATGAGCAGCAATTCGGATTTTGCGGAAGGCCTGCGCGGCGCTTTTCCGATCATGGCTTCGGCCGCGCCCTTTGCGGTGCTGTTCGGCGCGGTGGCGATCGCCAACGGCCAGACGGTGGCCGAGGCGGCGCTGATGAGCGCGACGGTGTTTGCCGGCGCCAGCCAGCTGGTCGGCATCGAGCTGTTCGGCCACAAGGTGCAGCCCTGGCTGATCGTGCTGTCGGTGCTGGCGGTGAATTTCCGCCACATCCTCTATTCGGCAGCCATCGCGCGTTTCATCAGCCATTTCACGCCGCTGCAGAAAATCATCGGCTTCCACCTTCTGACCGACCCGCAATTCGCCCAGAGCGTCCAGCGCGGCGAATCGGGCAAGAAGGTCAGCTTCGCCTGGTATCTCGGTTTCGGCGTGATGATCTTCGTGCCCTGGGTCACGCTGACCGTCGCCGGCGGCATCTTCGGCAGGCTGGTCGGCGATCCCAGGATGATCGGCATCGACGTGCTGCTGCCGATCTACTTCATGGAAATGGTGCTCGGCTTCCGCAGGAAGGCCGGTTTCCTGCCGATCGTCGTCGTCAGCGCGCTGGCTTCGGTGCTGGCTTATCGTTATGTCGGCTCGCCCTGGCATGTCAGCATCGGCGCCGTCGCCGGCGTGGCGCTGGCCGCCTTCCTGCCCTCCGCCACGGCAGGCGCCGAGGAGCCGGTCGAATGAGCACGTTCCTCAATACGGATATGGTGGCGCTGATCCTGATGTGCGCCGTCGCCACCTTTGCGACACGCATCGGCGGCTATATGCTGATGGCGCGGATGAAATCCATCCCGCCGCGCCTCGTTGCGGCACTGAACGCCGTGCCGGCGGCGGTGCTGACCACGCTCGTCGCCCCCGCCTTCTATGCCGGCGAGATCGACATCAAGATCGCCATGGCGGTGGCGCTGGTCATCGGCCTGCGCTTTTCCGTCATGCCGATGCTGCTCGCCGGCTGGTGCATCGTGATGGTCTTTCGTCATCTTCTCTAAAAATTCGGACGGTGAAGGTTTCCCCTCGCCGGCCTTTTCATTTCAGATCAGCGGCCGCGTTGCCTGCGCCAGCCAATCGCGCACATCCTTGCGCTCGATCAGCGGTGTCAGCGCTTCGCGCGTACGGGCGTGGTAGTCGTTGACCCAGTCGATCTCTTCACGGGTCAGAAGCTCGGTGACGATCAAATCGCGGTCGATGGGGCAATAGGTCAGCGTTTCGAAGGACAGCACCGGCGCATCACCGCCCTCGACCGCTTCCGCCTCGCGCACATAGATCAGGTTCTCGATGCGAATGCCGAAGCTGCCGGGCCGGTAGTAGCCGGGCTCGTTCGAGAGGATCATGCCGGGCAGCAACTCCTGAGTCGACAGCCGCGAAATCCGCTGCGGCCCCTCATGCACCGAGAGATAGGAGCCGACGCCATGGCCCGTGCCATGGGCGAAATCGGCGCCCGCCTTCCACAGGCTGATGTGCGCCAGCGGATCGAGATCGCAGCCGCGCGTGCCCTTGGGGAAACGCGCCGTCGAAATGGCGATCATGCCCTTCAGCACCAGCGTGAAGAAGCGCTTGCGTTCGTAATCCACCACGCCGATGCCGACGGTGCGGGTGATGTCGGTGGTGCCGTTGACGTATTGCGCGCCCGAATCGATCAGGAACAGTTCGCCGCCATCGATGGTCCGGTCGGTCTGCGTCGTCACCCGGTAATGCATGATCGTGGATCACTGCGAGGAGACGTGGAGTTTGTCGAAGAAATTATCCTTCGGATGGTTTTGCGTCTATGGGCCGACACCGGCTCTGATCTCCGCGTGTTGTTTCGTCGCATCGTTTTGGGTGACAGAGCCGGGCTTGCCCTGATCGAGCCAGTGCAGGAACTCGGCCATTGCCGCCCCGTCCTGGAGATGCGCCGCCGCCGAGCCGTTGAGTTCGGCGAGGTTCTTGCAGGCGCGCGGGATTTTCGCCGGATCGTTGCCCTCGACGATCTCGCCGCCTTTGGCGCCGATCAGTTCGACGAGCGCATACGGCGTCAGGTCGGGATCGACGAGAATGCGGGCGCCACCGGCGGATTGCCGTGCCAGGGCGGCTTCCAGCTCGGAGGGCGACCGTTGCACGCAGAGCTGCGCCAGATAGGCTTCCGCCTCGATATTGGTCTTGCGCTTGTCGAGGAACAGCAGCGGTTTGCCGGAAGCAGGCAGAATGGCGCGCGCCAGCGGATGCGGCGTATGCGGCACGTCGCTGCCGCGAATGTTGAAGATCCAGGCGACCGAGGACGGATCGGTGATCAGCACGGCCGAAAGCTCCTTCGCTTCGAGATCGGCCTGGATGGTGGCGATCTTGTCCCTGGCCAGCACACCCGATTCGGAAATGTTCTGGATATGGACCGCGCCGAGCGGTTCGGCCGGGCGGCTGATCCACAGACGGTCGAGCGGATTGTGATCGAGCAACACCAGCGTCCCGCCGAGTTCGGCCAGCGCCTTTTCGAGGCGGCGCACTTCGGCGCCGGTATGCAGCCAGGGATCGATGCCGAGCCGCATTCCCCTGGCTCCGTGCGCCTTCAGCCAGAGATGCGGCGGCTCGCCGACGAGATCGCCGCCGGTGAACACCGCGCCGTCCACCTGCTGCGCAAGCTGGGTGACGTAGCGGCCATCGACGAACACCACCGCCTGTTTGCGATCGACCAGCGCGATGCCGGCAGAGCCAGTGAAACCGGTCAGCCACGACAACCGCTCAGACGAAGCTGGCACATATTCGCCCTGATATTCGTCGGCGCGCGGCACCAGAAACGCATCGATGCCAAGCGTATCGAAGCTTGCCCGCAGCGCCTCGACGCGTTCGCGCCCATATTGCGGCGTTGACGTGACTTCGAAGGATTGAAACATGGCGGCCATCCCGGTTCGCATGAAAATGTCGTCCACTTCTACTCTCCCGGCGCACCTCGAAACAAGGGATGCGCCCGGCGCATTTCCAGGAAATATAGGCGGCGGTTTTGCCGCCGGGACGACGACCCGCCCAGGCTTCCCGTTTCGGGCGAGAAACTAAGGCAACCGAACAACGTCCAATAATCGACATATGCGGATGCCGCATGGCACCCATGAGCAATCGGCTCTGTTTCGGTTTTTGAAAATAAGTATAGTGCCGGCCAACGAAGCGGTTTCGAACGAAACCAAATCGAAAGAAAATGAAAGAGCTGCTTGCTCGAAACGAAATGTGTCCGGTCACTCCTCCTCCCTCCTCCGGCCACATTGTCGAGCATCAGACGCCCGCTTGAGCACTCTCCTCCTCCGGCTCGCGGGCACCGATCAGGTCAGACTGATCGAGCAAGGCGGTGCCTCTGGCGCCGCCTTTTGCTTTTTGGGGGTTCTTGAAGAAGGCCGGCCGAAAAAGGCGCGCCTCAGCGCGCCTTGTCCAAATGGATGGTCACCCAGCCGTTGCGCCAGATGGTGCGGATGTGGCGCAGGCGCGCACCATTATAGGCGGCCAGCACCTTCCAGCGCTGCGAGGCGAGAATGCCCGACAGAACGACCGAGCCGCCCGGGGCCAGATGTTTGACGAGTTGCGGCGCCATCTTGATCAGCGGCCGCGCCAGAATGTTGGCGATGATCAGATCGAACGGCCCGGTCTTGTCGAAGGCATCGGAATGAAAGCCAGGCGCCGTCGCAACGGTGATACCCGAGGCGATGCCGTTGCGCTTGATGTTTTCACGGGCGACGGCGGTGGCGACGGGATCGATGTCGGTCGCCAGAATCGGCACTGGCTTGAGCTTGCGCACGGCAATCGCCAGCACGCCGCTGCCGGTTCCCAGATCCAGCGCATTGCGCACGGTGCGCGAGCGCACCACCCGGTCGATCACCTCGAGGCAGCCCGCCGTGGTGCCGTGATGGCCGGTGCCGAAGGCCTGGCCGGCATCGATCTCGATGGCGATGTCGTTGACGGCGACCTTGTCGCGGTCATGCGAGCCATGCACGAGGAAACGCCCGGCGCGCACCGGCGACAGGCCCTCCAGCGATTTCGACACCCAGTCGATATCCGGAATCACCTCGCGCTCGATGGAAAGATCGCCATGCTCGGCCGAGAGCAGCGCCTGCAGCCGCTCCGAGACCTGCGCCTCATCGTCGAAGGTCATGTAGACGGAGGCTTCCCAGATATCCTTGCGCTCGTCGATCTCGGTGGTGGCGATGGCGAAATCCTCTTCGCCGAACACCTCCGTCATCAGGTCGAGGATCGCCCCGGCCCGCGCTTCCGTCGTCGTCACATACAGGCGAATATCCACGGCAACCTTCTCTCATGCGAAAAGGGCGGCCGATGCAGCCGCCCGAAACCTTGTTTTCCGCGCTTGTCTTAATGCGGAATCGTCCTCGCGTCAAAAGCGCGAATCAGCCCTTCTTCGCCAGGTTTTCCAGCTTCTGGACTGCGGTTTCCGGGTTTTCCTCATAGGCGATGGTGCCGGCGAAGCGCCCGGCGCCATCGAGCAGGAAGACCGAGGCCGTATGGTCCATCGTATAGTCGCCGTTCGGATCCTTCTCGTGGCGGGGACCCTCCTTGGCGTAGCCGCGGAACCCCTTGAGGCCGTCGGCGATCTTTTCCGGCGGGCCGGAAATGCCGACGATGCGCTTGGAAACGTTGGAGACATCCTCGCCGATAATCTCCGGCGTATCGCGTTCGGGATCGACGGTGATGAAATAGGCGTTCAGCTTTTTGCCGTCGGGATCGACCTTGGCGAGCCAGCCGTCGAGTTCGAAAAGCGTGGTCGGGCAGACCTCGGGGCAATGGGTGAAGCCGAAGAACACCGCCGAAGGCTTGCCGCGAAACGCCTGCTCGGTGATCGGCTTGCCGTCCTGGGCGACGAGCTGGAACGGCACCCCGTAGGGACCGGCAGCGATGTCCTGGCGCGTTCTGGTCATTTCCAGCGTCAGCCAGCCGAGCACGCCGGCGACGATGACGATGGCGACCCAAATCATGATACGGAAACGCTTGACGGACATTCCGACCCCCTTCGACAGCATGTGATTGCCCGCCTGATATCGGCTGCCCGCGGGTCTTGCAAATCAAGAAGCGCGTGAAGGCCCGGGGAATCGGCATGGTGCGTCAATTTTTAGCGAAAGTTTAAGCAGTCTTTGCCACATTGGTGATCGCGTTGGCGGACCGAAACCGCAATGACATCACGTCGGCCGATCAAGGATCGGCGTTGCGCATGTATCCAGCGACATCGTTTTGCGGCATCGCGGCCGCCAGGTAGTGCGCCATGACGTCCAGGCAGGTTAGAAAGTCCCTTTCGGTGCGGCAGCGGCTTCTGACGTTGTCCGGCGCCTCCCTCCTCGGCTTCGGCGCCGTGATCGCCGTCGGCTGGAGCGAAAACGGCATCGTAAACGCCGCGCTCGACCGCGCCACCGCGACCCAGCACGATATCGACCGTGTCACCGAGATGCGCATCGCCAATCTGGATCTCGTGCTGACGGCGATGGATACCATCATCGATCGTGACGATCGCGCGATTTCGCTCGACCGCGCCGAGATCATCGCGAGATCCCTGCAAACCCTGCGCGAGGGCGCCGGCGAGATGCGGGCGGTGGCCAAGGAAATCGGCCAGCCGGATCTCGTCTCGTCCTTCGATTCCGATGTCAGTGAACTGCAGGCGAGCATCGCGGTCGAACTGAAGCGCATGGTCGAGACCGGCGCGCCGGCGCAAGATTATGCAAAGCTGGACGACGTGGTCGATGGCGCCGGTGCGCGCATCACGGCGATGCTGCAGATGCTTTGCGTCGAAGGCCGCAAGATTGTCGACCGGCGCGTGGCCGAGGCGACGGCGATATCGTCGCAATCGCTCGCCATCCAGATCGGCTGCGGACTTTTAGCGCTTCTGTCGGTCATAGGCCTGCAAGCCTGGCATGGCGGCCGGTTGCGGCGCGGGATCCAGGGCGTTCGCGACAGCATGCGGAATATCATCGCCGGCGATTACCAATCGCCGGTCGCGGAAATCGAGGCCGGCGACGAAATCGGCGACATGGCGCGCGCGACGGAACTGTTCCGCCGCGCCGCCCTCGAAAAGCGCGACCTCGAAACGAAAAGCCAGGCCGAACAAAGCGAACGCGAACGCGAGCGCCTGGGCCGCGAAGCTGAAAAGGCCGCCGAACACCGCGACGTTCACGCCGCCGTCGAGGCGCTGGCCGGCGGTCTGACCCGCCTGTCGGACGGCGATATCTCCGTGCGCCTCGAGCGACCGTTCCGCGCCGATCTCGAACAGTTGCGTCTCGATTTCAACCGCACCACCGAAAAGCTCAGCGACGTGCTGGTGCAGATCCGCGAAAATGGCTCCTCGATCGAGGCCAACAGCCGCCAGATGCGCGCGTCGGCCGACGACCTCGCCCGTCGCACCGAGCAGCAGGCGGCCTCGCTGGAAGAAACCTCCGCCGCGCTGGAGGAAATTACCGCCACCGTCCGCTCCACCACGACCCGCGCCGAAGAGGCGAGCCTGATGGTCGACGACACCCGCGCCCGCACCGATCGGGGCGGGCGCGTCGTCGGCGACGCCATGGAGGCGATGGAGCGCATCGAGCGCGCCTCCAGCGAGATCGGCACGATCATCAACGTCATCGACGAAATCGCCTTCCAGACCAATCTCCTGGCGCTGAATGCCGGGGTCGAGGCGGCGCGTGCCGGCGAAGCCGGCAAGGGTTTCGCCGTCGTTGCGCAGGAGGTGCGTGAGCTTGCCGGCCGCACCGCCAACGCCGCCAAGGACGTCAAGCATCTGGTTTCGAAATCCAGCGCCGAGGTGAAGACCGGCGTCGATCTGGTGACCGCCACCGGCGATGCGCTGCGCCAGATCGACGACGACGTGCTGCGCATCAACGATCACGTCAAGGCGATCGTCACCTCCGCCCGCGAGCAATCGGTCGGGCTCACCGAGATCAACAGCGCCGTCGGCCAGATGGACCAGGCGACGCAGAAGAACGCGGCCATGGTCGAGGAAACCAATGCCGCGAGCCACGCTCTGGCCAGCGACGCCGAAAACCTGTCGCAACTGGTCGGCCAGTTCCAGATCCGCGACGGCGCCCGCGCCGTTCGCGCCCCGCAGGCGGCAAGCGCCGCCTCGCGTCCAGCACCGTCGCCCGCAAGACGCCTCGCCGGCAAGCTTGCGGAGGCATTCACATCCGGCAGTGCCGTTTCGAGGACGGCCGCCGCTAGCGAAGAGTGGGAAGAATTTTGACCATGTCCAATGCCATCAAGCAGTCGGGATCCTATCTCGAAATCGTCTCCTTCCATCTGGGCGACCAGGAATTCTGCATCGACATCATGGCCATCCGCGAAATCCGCGGCTGGGCGCCGGTGACGCCGATGCCGCATACACCGCCCTATGTGCTCGGGCTCATCAACCTGCGCGGCGCCGTCATCCCGGTCATCGACATGGCCTGCCGCCTGGGTATGAAGATGACCGAGCCTTCCGAGCGCTCGGCGATCATCGTCACCTATGTCGCCGGCAAGTTGGTCGGCCTGCTGGTCGAGCAGGTTTCCGACATGATGACCATCCGCAGCGAAGACCTGCAGCCGCCGCCGGAAGTCATCCCGGATGCGCAGCGCGCCTTCTGCCGCGGCATCGTAGCCCTTGAAAAGAACATGGTCTGCTTCCTCAACCTGGATACGGTCATCGCCGACGAACTGGCCCAGGCCGCTTAAGCGCACAGGCCGGCTTTCCCTGCGGCACCGCTCTTCCTCGACAGCCGCCCTGCCTCATGGCCGGGCGGCCGAAGGCGTTGTCGCCGCCCCTTTCCTCGTTTCATGGTAAATAAAGTCTGAAGAAGGCGGAACCGGAACGGTTCTGCCGGTGTTTCCTCTGGGATGTCCCCTGATGTCGGAGGATTACGGTCATGAAGACCCTTGCCATTGGCTCCGCTCTTGCACTTGCCGCCACGCTCGCCGCTATCGGCCCCGCCCTTGCCGCGGCCGCTGCGAAAGGCCCGCGTCTCGGCTTCGATGTCGCAGCCGTCGAAGACCGGATGATGCCGCCGGAAGCGATGGCGCCCGACATGATGACGACGGGCTCGATCAGCGCCCACCGCCCCTTCAGTGTCGTCTTCCTGAACGATCTCGCTCCCACCGACCCGATGCGTCGCACCGTCGAGCAGAATTCCCAAAATCCCGTGCATCGCGCCGCTGCCCGCGGCTTCGTCAGCGCCGACCCGGCGATTGCGGCACAGCTGCGCGCCCAGAGCCTCGACGAGACCAACATCGTCGGCATCGGCAAGGACGGCGACGGCAACGACGTCATCTACGTCCGCTGATCGAAGCAAGCTGGAACGAAATCCGCCCCGAGACCGAGATCTGCGGGGCGGAAACCGATTCCGGCAAATGGGGTATCTTTACCGGTCACAATTTGGGCAAGACATGAACAGACGACGCCAAAGCGTCCTTGGGGCCGCATGGATGTCTAGGTGATGGTGCCTCATTTTCCCATTTCGGGGAAGCGTCCTAGCGGGATAGGTGCAAAAATGTTTTGGTCTCAACCGACCTTTTTTGGATGTATATCGCCAAGATATCGCATGAATCAGGGTTTCCCCTTCACCCAATTCACCTGCTGGCCATAAAGCGGCACGGTCGAAATCGCCATTTTCGCCGATCCGTCGGTCAGTTCGCGCGTATGGGCGAGATAGATCAGCGTGTCGTTGGTGCGGTCGTAGATGCGATTGACGACCAGCTTCTTCCAGATCAGCGACATGCCCTCGCGAAACACTTCCTCGCCGTCCTTCGATAGATCGATGTCGCCGACTTCGACCGGCCCGGTCTGGCGGCAGGCGATGGAGTTGTTGGACGGATCCTCAAACCAGTTGCCCTTCTTCAACCGGTCGATGACGCTGCGGTCGAAATAGGTGATATGGCAAGTGACGCCCTTGACCTTGGGGTCGGCCACCGCCTCGACGATGATATCGTTTCCGATCCAGTCGACGCCAACCTTGCCCACCACCTCGGCCTTGGCAGCCGCCGCGCCGGCAAGAACCGCCGCAGCCACAAACCCCATGCGAACAATGTTTCCGATCATGACATTTCCCTTCCGACGGACTTCGCCCCAGAGATAGGCATTGTCGCGCGTCGCGCCAAGATCAGGCTTCGGCAATGAAGGCGAGCCACTCATCCTCATCCATGATGCGAATGTCGAATTCGCGCGCCTTGTCGAGCTTCGAGCCGGCACCGGGGCCGGCAACGACGATATCCGTCTTCTTCGAGACGGAGCCGGAGACCTTCGCGCCCAGCCGCTCCGCGCCGGCCTTGGCCTCGTCGCGGGTCATCTTTTCCAGCGAGCCGGTGAACACCACCGTCTTGCCGGCGACCGGGCTTGCCGTCGTCACCGGCTGCTCCGCCGCCTCGGGACGCACTTCGCCCAGCAACCGGTCGACCACCTCGATATTGCGCGGCTCCTTGTAGAATTCCACGATGGAACGGGCGACGATCTCGCCGATACCCTCGACGGCGTTGAGTTCGTTCCACGCCTCGCCGGCAAGCGGCGCCGCCTCCTTCATTGCTGCCGCAAACGCCTCGTAGGTGCCGTAGGAGCGCGCCAGCAGCTTAGCGGTGGTTTCTCCGACATGGCGAATGCCGAGCGCATAGATGAACCGATGCAGCGCGATGTCGCGGCGCTTGTCGATCGCCTCGAAAAGTTTGCGCACGCTGACCTTGCCGAAACCGTCGATGTTTTCCAGCTTGGCAAGCGACGACTCCTGACGCGCCTTGAGCGTGAAGATATCCGGCGCCGTGCGGATTTGCAGCGCCGGATCCTCGCTCTCGAAGAAGAAATCGACCTGCTTCGAGCCGAGACCCTCGACGTCGAAGGCATTGCGCGAGACGAAATGCTTCAGATGTTCCGTCGCCTGCGCCCGGCAGACGAAACCGCCGGTGCAGCGGGTCACCGAATCGAGTTTGCCGGTCTTCTCGTTGCGCTCTCGCACCGCGTGGGAACCGCACACCGGACATTTCTTGGGAAACTCATACGCTGCGGCATCTTCCGCGCGCTTCTCCAGCACCACGTCCAGCACCTGCGGGATGACGTCGCCGGCGCGCTGGACGACGACGGTGTCGCCGATGCGGATATCGTGGCCCTCGGGGCGGATGCGTTCGCCGCTATTGCCGATGCCTTCGATGTAATCGGCATTGTGCAGCGTCGCATTGGTGACGACGACGCCGCCGACCGTCACCGGCGTCAGCCGTGCCACCGGCGTCAACGCGCCGGTGCGCCCGACCTGGATATCGATGGCCTCGACCGTGGTGAACGCCTGCTCGGCCGGAAATTTATGCGCCGTCGCCCAGCGCGGCGAGCGCGAGCGGAAGCCGAGACGCTGCTGCAGATCCAGCCGATCGACCTTGTAGACGACGCCGTCGATATCGTAATCCAGTTCCGGCCGTTCCAGGCCGATCGCGTGATAATGGGCCAGGATATCGGCCACCGAATGCAGCCGCTTCATCAGCGGATTGACCGGAAAGCCCCACTCCCCGAATTTTTGCACCATGCCGAACTGGGTATCGGACGGCATCGCCGACATCTCGCCCCAGGCATAGGCGAAGAAGCGCAGCTTGCGGCTGGCGGTTACTTTGGCGTCGAGCTGGCGGAGCGAACCGGCTGCGGTGTTGCGAGGGTTGACATAGGTCTGCTTGCCCTCTGCTTCCATCTGCCGGTTGAGCGCCAGGAAATCGCTTTTCGCCATGTAGATTTCGCCGCGCACCTCGACGACCTCGGGCACGCCGGTCGGCAGGCGGTCGGGGATCTCGGCGATGGTGCGAACATTGGCGGTGACGTTTTCGCCTGTCGTGCCGTCGCCGCGCGTCGCGGCGCTGACCAGCCGTCCGTTCTCGTAGCGCAGCGACATGGAAAGGCCGTCGATCTTCGGTTCGGGGTGAAGGCGATGGAATCATCCGGCAGGTGGCCGAGGAATCGATAGACGCTGGCGACGAAATCACTGACATCCTCGTCCGAAAACGTATTGTCGAGGGACAGCATCGGCCGGGCATGCACGACCGGCGAAAAGGTGACCGAGGGTGCAGCGCCCACCCGCCGCGACGGACTGTCTTCGCGCACCAGCTCGGGAAAGCGCGTCTCGATCGCGTCGTTCAGCCGCTTCAGCGCATCGTAATCGGCATCCGAAATCTCCGGCGCATCCTTGCCGTGATAGAGGGCGTCGTGATGGGCGATCTCCCGCGCCAGCCGCTCCAGTTCTGCAGCGGCCTCTTCCATCGTCATGATATCGACATTGGGATTTTCAGCGGACATCGGCGATCACTCCGGACAAAGGTTTCGCGGAAACTTTTAGAGATTATCGCGCCGAAAGGAAGCGGGGAATGGAGATGCCGCAGCGACTAAACAGCATATTGGCGAAGCGTTCAAACACCGCCGGCCAGAAGGCGCTTGGCGGCGGCGCGGGCTTCCTCGGTCACCGATTCGCCCGCGAGCATCCGGGCGATCTCTTCCGTCCGGTCGGAGGGAGCCATGGTGACCACGCGGGTGGTGACGCGGTCGCTGCCGGGCGCGGCCAGCCCCTTGGAAATCTGGAAATGAGTGATGGCCCGGGCCGCCACCTGCGGCGCATGGGTGACCGTCAGCACCTGCACAGTGTCGGAAAGCCGCTTCAGCCGCTGGCCGATGGCATCCGCCACCGCGCCGCCGACGCCCGTGTCGATTTCGTCGAAGACCAGCGTCGGCGCCGAGCCGCGATCGGCGAGCGCCACCTTCAGCGCCAGCAGGAAACGCGAGAGTTCGCCGCCCGAGGCGACCTTGGTGATCGGCCCCGGCCGCGTGCCCGGATTGGTCTGCACATGGAATTCCGCCACGTCGATGCCGTCCGCCGTCGCCTGCCCGGCATCGGTGGTCATCTGCACGGTGAAGCGGGCACGCTCCAGCTTCAGCGCCGGCAGTTCCGCCATGACGGCCTCGGACAAGGCTTCGGCGGCTGTGTGGCGCTTGTCCGATAGAGTACGGGCGGCAGCGTCGAAAGCCTCGCGGGCGGCGGCGACCTGCCGCTCCAGTTCGGCCAGACGCTCCTCGCCGGCGTCGAGTTCTGCAAGATCGGCGATCATCTTTTCGGCCAGCGCCGGCAGGCCGGTGACAGGCACCGAATATTTGCGCGAGGCGGCGCGCAGCGCAAACAGCCGCTCCTCGACGCGCTCAAGCTCACGCGGGTCGTATTCCGTCTTGCGCAGCGCCGCCTCGATTTCCATTTGCGCGTTGGAGAGTTGGTCGAGGGCCGAGTCGAGCATCTGCACCGCGTCTTCCAGAAGACCCGGCGCCTCATGGCTCTTGCGCTCCAGCCGCCGCACCAGCGAGGCGATATGCGGCACGGGCGAGGCATTGCCGTTCAGGAAATCGCTGGCCTCGGAAATATCGCCGGCAATGCGCTCTGCCTTCTGCATGCGCGAGCGGCTTTCGGCGAGTTCCTCCTCCTCGCCATCCTGCGGCGAGAGCACTTCCAGCTCCTCGACCGAGGCGCGCAGATAATCGGCCTCGCGAGCGGCATTCTCCACCTTTTCGCGATGCTTGCGCAGGGTGCGCTCATTGTCGCGCCAGGTCCGGTAAAGAGCGGCAACACCGGTCGCCTCGTCGCCGAGACCGCCAAAAGCGTCGAGCAATTGCCGATGCGCATCGGTGTCGATCAGGGCGCGATCGTCATGCTGGCCGTGGATTTCCACCAGCAACTGCCCCGCCTGGCGCATGAGCTGTACGCCGACCGGCTGGTCGTTGACGAAAGCCTTGGTGCGGCCGTCGGCAGATTGCTGGCGGCGAAAGATCAGGTCGCCATCGTCATCGATGCCGTTGTCGCGCAGCAGGCGTCGGGCGGCGTGATCCATCGGCACATCGAACACGGCCGTCACCTGGCCCTTGTCCTGCCCATGGCGCACGAGGCCGCCATCGCCGCGCCCGCCGAGCGCCAGCGACAGACTGTCGAGCAGGATGGACTTGCCGGCGCGGGTGTGGCTTGGGCGCACCGACAAGCGGGACTCGAACGCGAGATCGAGCCTTTCGATAAGGCCGATATGGGGGATCGATAGCGGGGTGAGCGTGGTTTATCGGGCAATCAGGAGCCGAGCAGCAGCTTCTTGCCGGCGCGCGGGATCCGGGAGCCGGACCTCTCGCGCGGCTCGACACCGCCGCTCTGCAGCAGCTTGTAGCTGTCCGCATACCACTGGCTGTCGGGATAGTTATGGCCGAGCACGGCGGCGGCGGTCTGCGCCTCCTGCACGATGCCCATGGCGTAATAGGCCTCGACGAGGCGCGCCAGCGCTTCCTCGACCTGATTGGTATTCGGGAACTGCTCGACGACGACGCGGAAGCGCGAGATCGCCGCCAGATATTCCTTGCGCTCCAGATAGTAGCGGCCGATCTGCATTTCCTTGCCGGCGAGCTGATCGCGGGCGAAGCGGATCTTGGCCTGGGCGTCGTCGACATATTGCGACTTCGGATAGTTCTGCACCACCTTCATCATCGCTTCGATGGTCTTGGCGGCGGCGCGCTGGTCCTGCGTCACGTTGGCGATCTGCTTGGAATAGGACAGGCCGATCAGGTACTGCACGTAATCGGCGTCTTCCGAATGCGGATACTGGCTCATATAGCGATTGCCGGTGGCGATCGCCTCGTCATACTTGCCCTGGCGGTGCTTGACGAAGGTGGACATGACCAGCGCCTTGCGCGCCCAGTCGGTGAAGGGATGTTGCTGGTCGATGGCATCGAACTTGCGGCCCGCTTCAGCCGTATTGCCGGCGCGCAGGTTGGCGAGACCCTGATTGTAAAGGGTCTCCGGCGGATCGCTCTCGACGCCGAGCTTGGTGATGTCGATATCGGGGTCGGTCTGGCAACCGGAAATGAAGGCAGCCGTCCCCGCGAGCAGCAAGGAAACGCATACCATTCTTGCCGTCTTCTTCATCATCAACGACCCCGTCCGTTTCATTCGGTCTGATCCCACTTGCCGCCCCGATTGCTCCGCGGCACTCAACTGCTGGCGTTTCTAGCCATAAAAGCACCCGGAGAGCAACGCAATGATGAGGCATTAACGCATTTTTATGGCAAGGCAAGCCACAATTGTCCGTTTATGCGGCTTTGCAAATACAGGAAAAGATTTGAAAATTTCCCCCGTGTCGGTCAAGGCGCATGATCCGTGCACGAAAAAAGCCGCCCTGGAGGAAGCGGCTTTGAATTTCGGGTTTTTATTTCTTATGCCGACCAGGGCGCGAATTCCGGCGCGTTGACCGCCACGAATTCCCGGGCGCCGACTCGCTGGCGGGCTGCCGGCGGCTCGACCACCTCGTAAGCGGTGGGATCGCTGAGCAGCGCCTTCAGCGCCTGGGCGTTCATGCGATGGCCGCCGCGATAGGATCGATAGCAGCCGATGAACTGGGCGCCGGCCATGGCGAGGTCGCCGACCGCATCCAGCGTCTTGTGGCGCACGAACTCATCGCCCTTGTAGCGCAGGCCCTCGATGTTGATCACGGCGTGATCGTCGGAAATGACGACCGAATTTTCCAGAGAAGAGCCCAGCGCATAACCGGCGGCCCACAGGCGCTCGACATCACGCATGAAACCGAAGGTGCGGGCCCGCGACAGCTCTGCCTTGAAGGTCTGGGCGGTCAGGTCGCCCTTCCAGGACTGGCGGCCGATCAGCGGCGTTTCGAAATCGATCTCCACCTCGAAGCGGGTTCCGTCATAGGGCAGGAATTCCGACCAGGACGCACCCGATTCGATGCGTACCGGCTTGACGACGCGGATATAGCGGCGCTTGACGCCGAGCGTCTTCGTACCGACCTGCTCGACGGCTTCGATGAAGGGCTCCGAGCTACCGTCCATGATCGGCATTTCGGCGCCATGAACCTCGACGACGATATTGTCGATGCCCATGGCGTAGAGCGCGGCCATCACATGCTCGACGGTGGCGATGGAATGGTCAGGCTGAACGCCGAGCACAGTGCAGAGATCGGTATTGCCGACCTGCGAGGACACTGCCCTCACCTCGGCCACAACCTCACCATCCGTCACCCGCTGGAAGACGATGCCCGTGCCGGCCTCGGCCGGGTGGAACATGATCGAGACGGGGGTTCCCGAATGCACGCCGATGCCGTCAAGCCCCACCGGGCTGGCAATCGTCGTCTGAAACCCCAACAATCCTATCGGCATGAAACTGCGCCTTCTCTGCTGCGCGGGCCGCTCGCATCCGTTGCCGAACGCGGGCCTCTCGCTTGTTCCGGTGACGTCGAACCACTGAGTCCGATCGTCTTCATCCTCTACATACGCGGCGGGGAACGACATTCCAAATCACTGTTTCTTTCGATTTGTTACGAATGCACCCAATTGAAAAGAAACGAATTTTTAACGTTTTGGCGAAGGATGAAACACAAGCGCCCGGGCATGGCTGCCCGGGCGCTTCGAAGCGTGGATTCACGGTCGATCAGTTCGACTGGCGACGCAGGAAGGCCGGGATTTCGAGCTGGTCTTCCTCGCCGCCGATGCGGCCGGAAGCCACCTGGCGACCGTGATCGTCAAGCTGGCCGCGACGCGGCGCGTAGAGGCTGGCTTCAGGCGACAGCGGGCGGCGCTGCTGCTGGGGAGCAGCCTGCGCAGGCGCTGCGGCCTCTGCCGGGAATTCCTCTTCGTCGCGACGGTTCAGCGAGCTGGTGATCCGGCGCAGCAGGCCCATCGGACCGCGCTCTTCCGCATGCGCGGCCGGAGCCGACTGGGTGCGATGATCCATTTCGGCCTTCACGACCGGCGGGAAATCCTCGACCTTGGGCATGCGCACCGGCGCTTCCGCGGCGGGGCGGATGACCGGAGCCGCAGGCTCCTGGCGCATCATCGGCTGCTGCTGACCACCCAGCGGCTGGCCAACGCCCGGCGCCGGGGCATGCTGCTGCATGACCGGCGACGGCTGATGATGGACCGGCTGCTGTGCGACCGGCTGCTGCATCAGCGGTGCCGCCGGACGGGCGGCGACAGGCGCGTCCACCGGAGCGGACTGGGCAAACAGCTTGCTCTGCGGGCGGAAGGCGTCTTCCTGCGGCGCCTGCTGCATGGCCGGGCGATGGGCGGCGATATCGAGTTCACGCTCCAGCTCGGCTTCGGCCGAACGGATGGTCTGCGCAACCGGATCAATGGCGGCTTTCGGTGCCTGCATCACGGCGGCAGGCTGAGGTGCGGCCGCTGCCGGAGCGGCGGCCGCGGACGGACGGATAGCGGGCTTCGTCACCTGGCGAAAGTCGATATCCTTGTTGGCTTCCGAGAGAACGCGGTCGATGCCCGTGGCGACGACCGAAACGCGGATGATGCCGTCGAGCGATTCGTCGAAGGTAGCGCCGAGGATGATGTTGGCGTCCGGATCGACTTCCTCGCGGATGCGGGTCGCGGCTTCGTCGACTTCGAAGAGGGTGAGGTCGCGACCACCGGTGATGGAGATCAGCAGGCCTTGAGCGCCCTTCATCGAGGTTTCGTCGAGCAGCGGGTTGGCGATCGCAGCTTCCGCGGCCTGCATGGCGCGGCCCGAACCGGAAGCTTCGCCCGTGCCCATCATCGCGCGGCCCATCTCGCGCATCACCGAGCGAACGTCGGCGAAGTCGAGGTTGATGAGGCCTTCCTTGACCATCAGGTCGGTGATGCAGGCAACGCCCGAATACAGCACCTGGTCGGCCATCGCGAAGGCATCGGCGAAGGTCGTCTTGTCGTTGGCGATGCGGAACAGGTTCTGGTTCGGAATGACGATCAGCGTGTCGACCGACTTCTGCAGTTCCTGAATGCCCTGTTCTGCAAGGCGCATGCGCCGTGCGCCCTCGAAATGGAACGGCTTGGTGACGACGCCGACGGTGAGGATGCCCTTGTTGCGCGCGGCCTGCGCGACGACCGGGGCAGCACCCGTGCCGGTGCCGCCGCCCATGCCGGCGGTGACGAAGCACATATGCGTTCCATTGAGGTGATCGACGATCTCGTCGATGCATTCTTCAGCGGCGGCGCGGCCGACTTCCGGCTGCGAGCCGGCGCCGAGGCCTTCCGTGACGTTGATGCCGAGCTGAATGATTCGCTCCGACTTCGCCATGGCGAGCGCCTGGGCATCGGTATTGGCGACGACGAAATCGACGCCCTGCAGCCCGGCTGTGATCATGTTGTTCACGGCGTTGCCGCCGCCGCCGCCCACGCCGAATACGGTAATCCGAGGCTTCAGCTCGGTGATGTCTGGCTTTTGCAGCTTGATTGTCATTTACCCGTTCCTTCTTTATCCGGCCGCATCACCACGCCGGCCAATATGTTTCGTTACCTGCGTCACCTTGCCCGGATCCGGTGTCGGCTCCGGCGCGGTGTCAAAAACTCTCTTTCAGCCACTGCCCTCCGCGCGCGATCCGGCTATTGCCGCCGCCCAGAGACGACAGCAGACCACCCTGACCCGCATGGGTTTCCATATCGGCGACCTGCGGATAGATCAGCAGGCCGACCGCCGTCGAGAAGGCCGGGCCCTTGGCTGCCGTCGGCAGGCCGGAGACGCCCATCGGGCGGCCGATGCGGACATTGCGCGCCAGGATGCGGCGTGCGGCTTCCGAAAGGCCGGTCAACTGGCTGGCGCCGCCGGTCAGGACGACGCGCTTGCCGACGATGGGGCTGAAACCGGAGCGCTGGATGCGGTCGCGGATCAGTTCCAGCGTTTCCTCGATGCGGGCGCGCACGATGCGCGACACCAGCGCGCGCGGCACCTGGGTCGGCTGGTCGCGGTCGTCCTCGCCGATTGGCGGGATGGAGACCAGGTCGCGCTCGTCGCCAGCATTCGGCAAAGCAGAGGCATGAACCACCTTCAGCCGTTCGGCATCTTCGATCCGGGTCGAAAGACCGCGGGCGAGATCGGTGGTGACGTGATGGCCGCCGAGGCTGACGGCATCGATATGCACCAGCTTGCCTTCGGCGAAGACGGAGATCGTCGTCGTGCCGCCGCCCATGTCGATGCAGGCGCAGCCGAGCTCGACCTCGTCGTCGACGAGCGCCGAAAGGCCGCTCGCATAGGGCGTCGCCACCATCCCCTCGACCGAGAGGTGCGCGCGGTTGATGCACAGTTCCAGGTTCTTCAGCGCGGTGCGCTCGGCCGTCAGCACATGCATGTCGACGCCGAGGACGTCGCCGAACATGGAGAGCGGATCGCGGATGCCGCGCTCGCCGTCCAGCGAGAAGCCGGTCGGCAGCGAGTGGAGGATGGCGCGGTCCTGGCGCAGCGACTGATGGCCGGCGACGGCGAGCACCTTGCGCAGGTCGTTGGCGTCGACTTCCTGTCCGCCGAGGTCGATGGTGGCGGTGTAGACGTCGCTCTGCAGGCGGCCCGCGGAAACGTTGACGATCAGGCTCTCGATGGTGAGGCCGGCCATGCGCTCGGCCGCATCGACGGCAAGGCGCACGACGCTTTCGGCCGCATCGAGATCGGTGATGACACCGTTCTTCACGCCGCGCGACTTCTGGTGGCCGATGCCGATGATCTCGACATTGTGCGTGCGGCCGGGAAGGATCTCGCTTTCGGCGCGCGGCGTCAGCCGGCCGATCATGCAGACGACCTTGGTGGAGCCGATGTCGAGGACCGAGACGACGTGAGCCCGCTTGGAGGAAAGCGGCTTCAAGCGCGGCAGGCCGAAATGGGACGAACCGAAAATGCTCATGTGCGCTTCGCTGCCTTCTTCAGGTCCTTTGCCCTCTGCTCGACCGCCGCGTTGCGACGTTCCAGCGCCCCTTCCGTGAGCCGCACCGTGGTGCGGTCCTCAAGCCGCAGGTCGACCGCGGCGATATCCCGTTCCAGCAGCCCCTCCTGCGCCTCCAGCGTCGCCAGCATGTCCATGGCGCGCGGAACGTTGTGCTCCGGCAGCTTCACGACGATGCCGTTGTCGAGGCGCAGGTCCCAGCGGCGGCCGGCGACCCGGATATAGGCCTTCACCCGCGCCTTGATCTCCGGCCAGTTGTCGAACTCGTCGGCAAAGCCGGCGGCGGCGGTTTCCGCATCGCGCCCGACGAAGAGCGGCAGCGTGGAGAACTTGTTGTCACGCAGCGGCGCGATCACGCTGCCGCTCTTTTCGATCAGCGACAGGTCGTTGCCGTGCTGCCAGATCGCGAAGGCATCGCGCTCCTTGAGCGCGATCTCGATCGTGCCCGGATAGACCTTGCGGACGGAAACGTCCTGCACCCAGGGCAGCTCGGTGAGTTTTGCGCGCGCTTCCTTGACGTCGAGCGCGACCAGCGAGGTCGTGCCGTCGAGGCCGAGGCGCTCCAGAATGTCGATCTCCGAGGTCTCCCGGTTGCCGGAAACCTTCACGTCCTCGATGGCGAAGCCGATGGCGGTCGTGGAAACCTGGGCGAAATCCTGCGAATGGCCGCCAAGCGACATGCCGTAGAGGCCCGTCGCGCCGAAGAACAGCGCCGTCGCGACGCTGCCGGCATGGCGCGGGATATGGATGCGGCCGGCGGCAAGGCTCACGAGGAAACGCACCAGCCGGCGCAGCGGACGCGGCAGCACGCGGCCGGTTTCCGACTCGTAAGGCCCGGCGGGACGCCCCCTCATCTTCTTGACGCTCAACGCACGCACGACGCGTCCTCCACCATCCACTTCAAGAACTCACCAAACGAATGGCCGGCATGAACGGCCATTTCGGGCACCAGGGAGGTTGGGGTCATGCCGGGCTGGGTATTGATCTCCAGCCAGATGAGCTCGCCATTCTCGGAAAAACGGTCGTCGTAGCGGAAGTCGGAACGGCTGACGCCACGGCACCCGATCGCTTGATGCGCCTTGAGTGCGAGTGTTTGTACTTTTTGGTAAATATTCGGTGAAATCTGCGCCGGGATGACGTGCTGCGAGCCACCTTTCACATATTTTGAATCGTAATCGTAGAAGGCGTGGCCTTGCGGAATGACCTCGGTGACGCCGAGCGCCACGTCGCCCATGACGCCGCAGGTCAGTTCCCGGCCGTAGACGTAGCGCTCCACCATGACGCTGTCGCCATAGCGCCATTCCGCGGAGGTGATGATCTGCGGCGGATGCGACTGGTCTTCCTTGACCATGACCACGCCGAAGGAAGACCCCTCGCGCACGGGCTTGACCACATAGGGCGGCTTCATCGGATGGGCGGCGGTGAAGTCGAAGCGGTTCATCAGGCGCTGCTCGGCAACGGGAATGCCGGCGGCCTTGGCGACGATCTTCGCCTGCGCCTTGTCCATGGCGAGCGCGGAGGCGAGCACGCCGGAATGGGTATAGGGGATTTCCAGATATTCGAGGATGCCCTGGATGGTGCCGTCCTCGCCGAAGGGTCCGTGCAGCGCGTTGAAGGCGACGTCCGGCTTCAGGTCGGAGAGCACGCTCGCAACGTCATGGCCGACATCGACGCGCGTGATCCTGTAGCCCTCGGCCTCGAGCGCATCGGCGCAAGCGTTCCCCGACGAAAGGCTCACCGGCCGTTCCGACGAAAAACCACCCATCAGCACCGCGACATGCTTCACGCTCATAGAACCCTCGACTGAATTCCGCATCCTGCCCTTCGTCGCTTGTGCGGACCTGATTTTGCCGATGGGACCACTAGAGCGGCATTAAGGTTAATGAAGCGTTTACTTTCGTTAACCTGACGCGTCGCGAGACAAATTTTCCTCACCCCGAATCAGGAGACACTTCGATTCTCTCCCTGGAATCAGAGAGTTGCGGCCGGCGCAAGAGGAACCGGCGAAATCGCGATGCATCGATCGCGCCACGCGCGGATGCCCGGGCGGGCCGCGAAGCGTTCGCAAATGCCGGCAGGCCGTCGGAGCACGAAAAGTACGATTTAACGCCGATTCGAGTACTTTTATTGTTTCATTGACCGTGCGGTTGGAGTAAGAGACCCGCCTGCTGCCTCCCGAGACGGCAAGAAGAAACATCAAGAAAAGGCACCCCCCGATGAGTGAGACGCTCTCTTCCGGGTCGCCGACCGCAGCGCATTCCAACCGCGCCGGGCTCAATTCCCCGGCGCGCGTTCTTTTTGCAAGCCTGGCCGCAACGACCATCGAATTCTTCGATTTCTACGTTTACGCCACCGCCGCCGTGCTGGTCTTCCCGGCGCTGTTCTTCCCGAACAGCGATCCGACGACCGCCCTCCTCGCCTCCTTCGCGACCTTCTCCATCGCGTTCTTCGCCCGTCCGCTCGGCGCCATCGTCTTCGGGCACTACGGCGACCGCATCGGCCGCAAGACGACGCTCGTCGCCGCGCTTTTGACCATGGGCATCTCGACCGTGATCATCGGCCTCCTGCCCGCCTATGAATCGATCGGCGTCGCCGCACCGCTGCTGCTCGCGCTGTGCCGGTTCGGCCAGGGCTTCGGCCTCGGCGGCGAATGGGGCGGCGCGGTGCTGCTGGCGACGGAAAACGCGCCTCCCGGCAAGCGGAGCTGGTACGGCATGTTCCCGCAGCTCGGCGCGCCGGTCGGCCTCTTCCTCTCCTCCGGCATCTTCTGGCTGCTGCTGCACTTCATGTCGCAGGACGCGCTGCTCGCCTGGGGCTGGCGCATTCCCTTCGTCGCGTCCATCGTGCTCATCGTTGTCGGCCTGTGGGTGCGCCTCTCCATCACCGAGACGCCGGCCTTCCAGAAGGCCATCGAGAAGCAGGAACGCGTGGAAGTGCCGGTCGTCGAGCTCTTCCGCGGCTACAAGCGCAGCCTCGTGCTCGGCACCTTCGTGGCGCTCGCCACCTTCGTGCTGTTCTATATCGGCTCGGCCTACCTGTTGTCCTACAACGTCAAGGTCCTCAACCTGCCCTTCGTCGAGGCGCTGGAAATCCAGATCCTGGGATCGGTGCTCTTCGGCATCTTCATCCCGATCGCCGGCAAGCTCGCCGAACGGCTCGGCCGTCGCGAGCTCCTGATCGCCACCACGGTGCTGATCGGAATCTTCTCGTTCTTCCTGCCGGGCCTGATGACCGGCGGCGAGGCCGGCATCGTCGTGTTCGCCATCGT
>Ga0066256_1000887_pt1 | contig 31026 bp, 28 predicted proteins | sample ThiBio_1000_biof_FD_87107 | JGI IMG/M metagenome (GOLD analysis project Ga0066256, IMG submission 87107) | Wastewater bioreactor microbial communities from Cape Town, South Africa - Thiocy_expt_1000_biof (version 2) | ecosystem: Engineered > Bioreactor > Thiocyanate-remediating >... | reverse complement strand
CGCTGCGCGATGCAACGGGCGCTTTCGCGAAACGTTATGATGTGTCGGCCGGCGCGGCCTATCTGTTGCGGCCCGATGGCTATGTCGCGGCGCGCTTCAAAAAGCCGACCGAGGCCGGTGTAGGGGCTGCAATGGCGCGCGCTAGCGCAAACACGGGAGTTGCATCATGACACTCTCGACGCGCTCGAATTTCGCAGATCCGGATTCCGCCTACAGGATGGTGGTGGAGGCGCACCGCGGACTGAGCGGGGACGACAGCGCATCGCTGGATACCGCGCTGGTTCTGATCCTTGCCAATCATATCGGTGACGCAGAAGTGTTGCGGGACGCCATTACGCTGGCAAAGCGGCAGATCGGCAGCGCCGCCGGCTCAACGATATCGACAAAGGACTGCAAATGACCGCAAAAGGTTTCGCTTCGACCGGAGACATGACCGAGAAGACAATCACTTTCTCGGAGATCGGCCCGGATATCTATGCCTTTACGGCGGAGGGCGATCCCAACACCGCGGTGATCGTCGGTGATGACAGCTGCCTCGTGTTCGATGCGCAGGCAACGCCCGCGATGGCGAACAGTGTGATCGAACGGGTCAAGACCGTGACCGACAAGCCGATCAAATACGTCGTGCTGTCCCATTATCATGCGGTGCGCGTGCTCGGCGCGTCGGCCTACAAGGCGCAGGGCGTCGTCGCGTCGTCCGAAACCCAGCGGCTCATCGTCGAGCGCGGCCAGCAGGACTGGGATTCCGAATTCGGCCGGTTTCCCCGGCTGTTCCGTGATGCGGAGAGCATTCCCGGATTGACCTGGCCGACACTGACCTTCGACACCGGCATGACCATCTATCTCGGCAAGCGCGAGGTGCAATTGATGCATCTGGGCGCGGGGCATACATCAGGGGACATCGTGGCCTGGGTGCCGGATGCGCAGGTGATGTGCTCCGGCGACCTGATCGAATATCATTCGGCCTGCTATTGCGGCGATGCAATGCTGCGCGAGTGGCCGCTGACGCTCAACGAAATCCGCGACTTCAATCCGAAAGCGGTCGCGCCGGGGCGCGGCGATGCGCTGAAGGGGACAGCGACGGTCAACGAGGCCATCGCGATGACCCGCGATTTCGTCACCACGCTTTACGGCGCTGCGGAGCTTTCGGTCGCTAGGGGGCGGACGTTGAAAGAAACCATGGCGGCCTCGCGCGACGTGATGGACCCGAAATTCTCCAGCTTTGCGATTTACGAACATTGTCTGCCGTTCAATGTCTCGCGCGCTTTCGACGAAGCTTCCGGGATCGACGATCCCGTGATCTGGACCGACAAGCGCGACCGCGAGATGTGGGCGGCGCTGCAAGGAGGATAGTGCGATGAACATCAACACAGCTCCCGGCCTTGTGAACCGCAACGCCGTCAACGTCACGCCGGGCTATATGTCCGGCTTCGGCAACAGCTTCGAGACCGAAGCCTTGCCGGGCGCACTGCCGATCGGGCGGAATTCGCCGCAGAACTGCGCTTACGGGCTTTATGCGGAGCAATTGTCCGGTTCGCCGTTCACTGCGCCGCGCGGCACCAACGAGCGCTCATGGCTCTATCGCATCCGCCCGTCGGTGAAGCACTCCGGCCGCTTCACCAAAGCCGATGCAGGACACTGGCGCACCGCGCCGTGCACCGAGCACGACATGCCGATCGCGCAACTGCGCTGGAATCCCGCGCCGATGCCGAGGACGGAGCAGACCTTCCTTCAGGGCGTCTGCACCATGACCACGGCGGGCGACGCCAATACGCAGGCCGGCATGGCGGCGCATATTTATCTCATCACCAAGTCAATGGTGGATCAGAATTTCTACAATGCGGACGGCGAACTGATGTTCGTGCCGCAGGACGGCAATCTGCGCCTCGTCACCGAGTTCGGCATCATCGATATCGAACCGGGCGAGATCGCCGTGATTCCGCGCGGCGTAAAGTTTCGCGTGGAGATTCCGTCCGGCCCGGCGCGCGGCTATCTCTGCGAGAATTACGGCGGCGCGTTCACGCTGCCGGAGCGCGGGCCGATCGGCGCGAACTGTCTCGCCAATTCGCGCGATTTCCTCACACCGGTTGCGGCCTATGAAGACAAGGAAACGCCGACCGAGCTTTATGTGAAGTGGGGCGGATCGCTGTTTATGACCAAGCTGCCGTATTCGCCGATCGACGTGGTGGCGTGGCACGGCAACTACGCGCCCTACAAATACGACCTGCGGACCTTCTCGCCGATCGGCGCCATCGGCTTCGATCATCCCGATCCGTCGATCTTCACGGTGCTGACCTCGCCATCGGAAACAGCGGGTACGGCGAATATCGATTTCGTAATCTTCCCGGAACGCTGGATGGTGGCGGAAAACACTTTCCGCCCCCCGTGGTATCACATGAACATCATGTCGGAGTTCATGGGGCTGATCTATGGCGTCTATGATGCCAAGCCGCAGGGCTTCGTTCCGGGTGGTATCAGCCTGCACAACATGATGTTGCCGCATGGGCCTGATCGCGAGGCGTTTGACCATGCCAGTAATGGCGAACTGAAGCCGGTGAAGCTCACCGGCACCATGGCCTTCATGTTCGAGACGCGCTTTCCCCAGCGCGTGACCGAATATGCCGCCACGTCCGGCACCTTGCAGGACGATTATGCCGATTGCTGGCAGGGGCTGGAGCGCCGCTTCGACCCGTCGAAGCCGTGAAAGCCGCTGTACATGAGTGACGCTGTTCTCTACGGCTACTTCCGCTCGACGGCGGCCTATCGTGTGCGCATCGCGCTCAACCTGAAGGGCTTGAGTGCGGACCATCGTTTCGTGCATCTGCGCAAGGGTGAACAAACGCAGGAATCCTATCGCAAGATCAATCCGGCGGGGCTGGTGCCGTACTGGATCGACGGAGATCTGCAACTGGCGCAGTCGCTGGCGATCATCGAATATCTCGACGAGACCCATCCACAGCCGCCGCTGTTGCCGCCGGATGCGAAGGGGCGGGCGGTCGCGCGCGAGATCGCGCTGGTCGCCGTCAGCGACATCCATCCCATCGGCAATCTGCGGGTGCTGAACCGGCTGATCGAGATGGGCGTTGACGAGGCGACCCGCGCGGCGTGGTCGAGGCACTGGATCGAAACCGGCTTCGATGCCATCGAGGCAAGGCTTTCGCAGCTTCCGGGGCCGTTCTGCCTTGGCGAAACTCCGACACTGGCGGACATCTGCCTCGTACCGCAGGTGTTCAATGCGCGCCGCTTCGGCGTGGACCTTGCGCCTTACAGGCGTATCTTGGGCGTCGATGCGGCCGCCGCGAAACTTGACGCTTTTGCTTCCGCCGCGCCGGCCAACCAGCCCGACGCCGAATAATTCAGGACGGACCCATGCACCCCAACGATCCGAAGCTTCGCTCTTTCATCGGGGTCGATCCGTCCTCGGATTTCCCGATCCAGAACCTGCCTTATGGCGTGTTCTTCACGCCGGATCAGCCGGACCTGCGCGTCGGCGTCGCCATTGGTGATTTCGTGCTCGATCTGGCCGCGCTGGAAGCGGCGGGACTGATCCGCTTCGAGAATGCCACAGGCATATTCGCGCGGCCGTCGCTGAATGCCTTCATGGCGCTCGGGCCGCAGGTATGGACCAAGACGCGCGCGCGGATCAGCGAACTGTTGCGGCATGATCATCACGAATTGCGCGACAACAAGGAACTGCGTAACCGCGCGCTGGTGCCGCGGAATTTCGCGCAGATGCACATGCCTTTTGAGGTCGATGGTTTCACCGATTTCTATTCGTCGAAGGAGCACGCCACCAATGTCGGCATCATGTTCCGCGGCAAGGACAACGCGCTGATGCCGAACTGGCTGTCGATTCCGATCGGCTACAATGGCCGCGCTTCGACGGTCGTGGTCAGCGGCACGCCGATCCGCCGCCCGCGCGGACAGTTAAAACCGCCCACGGCGGATATGCCGGTGTTCGGTCCGTGCAAGCGGCTCGATTTCGAACTCGAAATGGGTGTCGTCATCGGACAGGCCTCGGCGATGGGCGATATGCTGACCGAGAAGCAGGCGGAAGAGATGATCTTCGGCTTCACGCTGCTCAACGACTGGAGCGCGCGCGACATCCAGGCGTGGGAGTATGTGCCGCTTGGACCGTTTCAGGCCAAGGCCTTCGGAACCTCGATCAGCCCGTGGGTTGTGACCCGTGAGGCGCTGGAGCCTTTCCGCGTCAAGGGACCAGCGCAGGAGCCGACCCCACTGCCGTATCTGCAGCAGAAGGGCGCGAACAATTACGACCTGCGGCTTGAGGTCGATCTGAAAACGGAAAAGCTGCAAAAGCCCGCCGTCATCACCCGCACGAACTTCAAGTATATGTACTGGTCGTCGGTACAGCAGCTTGCGCATCATGCGTCATCGGGCTGCGCGATGAATGTCGGCGATCTGCTCGGCTCCGGAACGATCAGCGGCCCCGAGAAGAGCGAGCGCGGCAGCATGCTGGAGTTGAGCTGGGGCGGCGCCGAGCCGCTCGATCTCGGAGGCGGCGTGACGCGCTCTTTCCTTGAGGATGGCGACTCGCTGACCATCCGCGGCTGGTGTCAGCGCGACGGATATCGCGTCGGATTCGGCGAGGTCGAGGGAACGATTTTGCCGGCGCTCTAAGTCGCAATTTTCTTCAGCGGCAGCTTGCGCGTGGTCTTCAGCCGGTCGAGCACGATAGACGAGCGCACATGGGCGACGCTTTCGTGTGGCATCAGCACGTCGTTGACGATGTCTGAGAGGCTTTTGAGATCGGTGAGCACGACCTTCAGCAGATAATCCGCATCGCCTGTCAGCGAATAGGCTTCCTGAATCTCATCCACTCGCCGCATCAGATCGCGAAAGCGCTTGGCGTTGTTCGGTGAATGCGTCGCCAGCGTGATCTGGATGAAGGCGAGCACGTGAAAGCCGAGCGCTTCGCTGGCGAGATCGGCGTGATAGCCCGCGATCACCTTCTCCTCCTCAAGCCGCGTCCGCCGCCGCGAGCATTGAGAGGCGGACAGGCCGACCAGGTCGGCGAGCTGTTGATTGGTCAGCCGGCCGTCGCTCTGCAAGGCGGCGAGAATTTTGAGGTCGAAACCGTCCAGCGAAATCATGCGTAAAATCCGTCATTAATGCACGAACCGTGCATGATTATAGCAAAACGGGCCTTATTTTACATGCCTTTTGCATCGAATGCGGCGCACGATACGTCCTGAAGAAGAATCGAAGGGAGATCGCCATGGGTCCGTTTCCGCACGACGCGCCGGCCGCCGTCATTTCCGACCAGAACCCGATGGGCACCGACGGATTCGAGTTCGTCGAGTATGCGCATCCCGAGCCCGAGCAGCTTCATGCGCTGTTCCGCCTGATGGGATTCACCGCAGTCGCCAGGCACAGGACCAAGGCGATCACGGTCTATCGTCAGGGCGATGTGAATTACATTGTCAACGAGCAGCCCGGCACCCACGGTATCGATTTCGTCGCCGCGCATGGACCTTGCGCGCCGTCGATGGCGTTTCGCGTGGTCGATGCGAAGCGCGCCTATGAGCGCGCGCTCGCGCTTGGTGCCGAACCTGCGGACGAGATGGATGCGCGCAAGACGTTGGAGGTTCCGGCGATCAAGGGCATCGGCGGCAGCCTGCTATACTTCATCGATTGCTACGGCGCGAAGGGGTCGGCCTATGATGCCGAATTCGAGTGGCTTGGCGTGCGCAATCCGCGCCCGGAAGGCGCGGGGCTGTTCTATCTCGATCATCTGACCCATAACGTGCATCGCGGCCGCATGGATGTCTGGACCGGCTTTTACGAGAAGCTGTTCAATTTCCGGCAGATCCGCTTCTTCGACATCGAGGGCCGCGCGTCGGGCCTGTTCTCGCGGGCGCTGACCAGCCCTGACGGCAAGATCCGAATTCCGATCAACGAGGATGCGGGCGATTCCGGCCAGATCGAGGAATATCTCAACATCTATCGCGGCGAGGGCATCCAGCATATCGCCTGCGGCGTGAAGGATATTTATCGGACCATCGAGAAGCTGCGCGCGGATGGCTTGCCGTTCATGCCGTCGCCGCCGGAGACTTATTTCGAGCGCATCGACGCGCGGCTGCCCAAGCATGGCGAGGACATCGCGCGCCTGCAGAAAAACGGCATTCTGATCGACGGCGAGGGCGTGGTGGACGGCGGCCATACCAAGGTGCTGCTGCAGATTTTCTCGGCGAACGCGATCGGCCCGATCTTCTTCGAATTCATCCAGCGCAAGGGCGATGACGGATTCGGTGAAGGCAACTTCAAGGCGCTGTTCGAATCCATCGAGGAAGACCAGATCCGGCGCGGTGTGCTGAGCGTCGACAGCAAGAGCGCCGCCTGATCGGTAGCAGTCAGGTCGCGGCGGCGCGGGCAGGCGCGGACCTTTTCAGGTTTAACAGGTTGCCCGACAGGATCAGCGCCGCGCCGAGGACAGTCGCGGTGTCGAGCTGTTCGGAATAAACCAGCCAGCCGACGGTCGCGCTGAGCGGCACGCGCAGGAAGTCCATCGGCACCACGACGGAGGTGTCGGCATAGCGCATCGCCTGCGCGAAGCAGAAGTGCGAATACGTCCCGCAGAACGCGATCACCACGATCCACGGCCACAGATGGGCCGACGGCCAATGCCAGTTGGACAGTGCGGGGATCAGTCCGATCGCGGACTGAATGACCAGCATCCAGAAGATGATGGTTGTAACCGAGTCGGTGCGGGTGAGGGACTTCACCATCACCACCGATACGCCAAACCCGATGGCCGCGACCACCATGATCAGCTGGCCGGAGTTCACCGGGGCTGCTCCGGGGTGGACAATGATGAAGACACCCACAAGACCGAGAATGATGGCAAGAATGTTCCAGACATTCAGCCGTTCGCCGAGAAAGCTCATGGCGAGCAGCGCTGTCCAGATCGGCATGGTGAATTCGATCGCCACCACCTGCGCCAGCGGGATCAGCGTCAGCGCGAGGAACCAGCCGTATTGCGCGCCGTAGTGGATCACGTTGCGTCCGATATGCATCCAGGGACGTGAGGTTTTCACGCTCGCCAGACCGCCATTCATGAGAACCAGCGGAAACAGCAGGAAGAAGCCAATGACGGAGCGCATCTCCATGAGCTGAAAAACGCTCAGTTCGCGCGCGATCTCGCGGCCGGCCACCAGAAGCACCAGCATTGCGGCGAGCCAGCCGGCCATCCAGCCGGCCGCCTTCGCGTTGGACGGCGGCATTGCAGTCACCACCGACGTCACAAAGGCACCCGTGCTGCACTGCAAATGAACATCGCATCCCCCGCTGTTGCGGCGCCTGATTACGAAATCTCCCATGGCCGCGCAACCGCACCGGCCGATGGGCTGATCTATCGCGATTGCATCTTGAATCATGCGCCGAACCTGCAACGATCTGCCGAAACATTCGCTTCGGCGACGGAGGGGACAGCGCTTGATCGATTTAGCTTCACTGCCTTTCGATGCGGACACCATGCTCTCGGGCCTGCGCCCCTGGGTCGAATGCGAGAGCCCGACCTGGGATGCCGCCGCGGTCAACCGGATGCTGGATCTCGCCGCGCGCGACATGGCGGTCTGCGGTGCGTCGATCGAGAGCATCGCCGGGCGTCAGGGCTTTGGCGGCTGTATCCGGGCACGCTTTCCGCATCCAAGGCAGGGGCAGCCGGGCATTCTGATCGCGGGACACATGGACACGGTCCATCCGGTCGGAACGCTGGCGAAGCTGCCGTGGCGGCGCGATGGCGGCAAATGCTATGGCCCGGGCATTCTTGACATGAAGGGCGGCAACTACGCGGCGCTGGAAGCCATCCGCCAATTGCAGAAGGCAGCCATCGCGACGCCGCTTCCGGTCACGGTGCTGTTCACGCCCGACGAGGAAGTCGGCACGCCCTCGACGCGCGACATCATCGAGGCCGAAGCGGCCCGCAACAAATATGTGCTGGTTCCTGAACCGGCTTTCCGCAATGCGGGCGTGACCACGGGGCGTTACGCTATCGCGCGGTTCAACCTGGAGGCTGCGGGCAGGCCGAGCCATGCGGGCGCAACGCTGGCGTCGGGCCGCTCGGCGATCCGCGAAATGGCGCGGCAGATCATCGCCATTGACGGCATGACGACCGAGGACTGCACCTTCAGCGTCGGTGTGGTTCACGGCGGGCAGTGGGTGAATTGCGTGGCGTCGAGTTGCCGCGGCGAAGCGCTCAGCATGGCGAAGCGACAGGCCGATCTCGATCGCGGCGTGGCTCGCATGCTGGCGCTCACCGGAACGACCGATGATGTGACCTTCACCGTCACGCGCGGCGTGACGCGGCCGGTCTGGGAGCCGAATGCCGGCACCATGGCTTTGTACGAACAGGCGCGCGCGATCGGAAAGGCCATCGGGCTCGATCTGATTCATGGCAGTTCCGGCGGCGGGTCGGACGGAAACTTCACCGGCGCGATGGGGATTCCGACGCTGGATGGTCTCGGCGTGCGCGGCGCGGATTATCATACGCTGAACGAACATATCGAGGTCGACAGCCTCGTCGAGCGTGGTCGGCTGATGGCCGGTCTTCTGGCCAGCCTGCAATAACATCTGCAACCATCCCGTCTCTGTTTCTCACAAACGGATACTTTCAAATGCCCAACATCGCTTTGATCGACAGCTTCGCCGACGAACTCACCGCCATCCGCCGCGATCTTCACGCCCATCCGGAAATCGGATTCGAGGAGCATCGCACATCGGGCATCGTCGCTGAAAAGCTCGCCGGATGGGGGATCGAGGTACATCGCGGCCTCGGTGGTACCGGCGTCGTCGGCCTGCTGAAAGGCAAGGGCAATGGCACCAGGCGGATCGGCCTGCGCGCAGATATGGATGCGTTGCCGATGGAGGAGAAAACCAATCTGAGCTGGCGTTCCACCATTCCCGGCCGCTTTCACGGCTGCGGTCATGACGGACACACCACTATTCTTCTGGGCACGGCGCGTTATCTCGCGCAGACGCGTAATTTCGACGGCACGGTGGCTTTCATCTTTCAGCCCGCCGAAGAAGGTCTCGGCGGCGCGCGCGCCATGATCAAGGATGGCCTGTTCGAAAAATTTCCGCTCGATGAAGTTTACGGGTTGCACAATGCGCCACAACTTGGGCCGGGGCAGGTCGCGGTGTCGCCGGGGCCGAGCATGGCCAGCGCAGATTTCTTCGATATCACGATCACCGGTTTCGGCAGTCATGGCGCGATGCCGGAGCAGTCACGCGATCCGGTGGTAATTGCGATGACGCTCGGGCAGGCGTTGCAGACCATCGTCAGCCGCAACGTCAATCCGATGCAGTCGGCAGTGCTGTCGATCACGCAGATTCACGCGGGCTCAGCCTATAACGTCATTCCCGGCGAGGCCACGCTGGCGGGCACCGTGCGCACCTTCTCTGAAAAGGTGCGGCAGCAGATTCGGGAGCGGATCAGGACGATCGCCGCCGGCATGGCCGCGGCGTTTCAGGTCGAGATCAGGGTGGATATTCGCGATATCTTTTCGGTGCTGGTCAATCACGAGGAGCAGTCGCATTTTGTGGCGGACGTCGCGCGCGAGGTGGTTGGCAGCGACAAGGTGCTGGCGACGCCGTCGCCCAAGATGGGTAGTGAGGATTTCGCCGACATGTTGCTCGCGGTGCCGGGCGCTTATTTCTGGCTGGGCCATGAAGGCGACGTCCCGCTGCACAATCCGGGCTTCATCCTGGACGACAAGATTCTCCCCGTCGGCGCCAGTCTCTTTTCACGCATCATCGAAAAGCGGCTGCCGCTGTCGGCATGAATGAGCATAGCACCTCCCATCATCCATGATCGTCATCACCGGGCTTGTCCCGGTGATCCCGATGGATTTGACGTAGTGCTTTCATGATCGAGATGGCCGGAATAAATCCGGCCATGACAGAAAAGGGTTTTCGCTTAGCAATTGGCGAGACTTAGGCGGCCGCCGTCCGCTCAAAAAGCTGTCGAACCAGCGTCGTCAGCCGCCCTGTGGGCGAGGCCAGCTCGTCCATCATGGTGAAATGGTTCGCGCCGGGGATTTCTTCGTAGATCACCGGCAGTCCGTAAGCGGCGCGGTGCGCGGCGAAGTCAGCGGACTGCTTGCGCAGCAAAGGCAGTTCGCCGCTTCCGACCACAATGGCAATCGGTTTGTCGACTCCGGAGGGTTGTGCCATCGGCGAGTTGCGGCGGCTCATGGCTTCGTCGAGCCCGAGCTTGACGTTCAGATAGCTGTGCCGGATCGGTTCGAGATCATAGATGCCGCTGATGAGCAGTCCGGCCTTGATATGCGGATGCCCGAGCACCATGGACGACAGGTGACCGCCCGCCGACCAGCCTGACACCATGATTCTTTCAGGATCGCCGCCAAGGGCAGGAAGTTCTCTTGCGAGATAATCGATGCCGGCGCAGACTTCATCCACGATCTGATCGAGCGTTGCATCGGGCGCGAGCGTGTAGCCGATGAAAGCGACATTGATGCCATGGGCCATCGGTCCGGCGGCGCAGAAGGTGAAGTTCTCCTTCGCGCGCGTCTGCCAGTAACCGCCATGGATAAACAGCAGCGTCGGGCGGTGTTCACCGGCCTTGAGAAAGTCGATGCGATTGCGTTCGCGCGGGCCATAGCGCAGATCGATATATTGCGGATGGCGCGCTCGCATCTCGGCGGAAAGCGTCTCCCATTCGGCGACGATGACGGCGGTCTCGGGAACGGCGAGGGTATTGTTCAACCCGCTATCGCGTTGTTCCTGCGTCAGCTTGCGCCAATCCGGGGCGTCGATGGGCGCGTTCATGGGAGGCTCCTGCAGGTCTACGGTCCTTGCAGATGATCGCAAGAGACGGTGACCCGCGCAAGGCGGTGTTCCATCACTCCCGCAGCGCCTTGATGGAGAGGAAGGGGACCATGCCGACGATCACGCTGGCCAGCGAGAACAGCAGCACCGCGTCGTAACTGCCGGTCAGATCGTGAATCAGGCCGCCGCTCCATGAACCCAGCGCCGCGCCTAGCCCGCTGCCGATGGAGATGGTGCCGTAGATCGTGCCGACGCGCTTGCCGCGGAAAATCTTCATGGCGGTTGCGGTAATCAGCGGGCCTCGCGAGCCGAGCATGCTGCCGAAGCAGATCACGAAGCCCGCCAGCAGGATTGGGCTGGGATAGACCCGCAGCATCCGCAGCAGCACGATGCCGAGGATCGAAATGGCATAGCTGAACAGCACCGAGCGGCGGCGGCCGATTACGCCGTCGAGCCAGGTGACGGTCAGCATGCCCGCGAGCATCACAACGCCGCTGAAGCCCCACGCGGTCGCGGCCTGCAGCGGCGGAAAGCCCGCGTCCACGAGATAGGCCACGATCTGCGCCGAGATCGAATACATTCCGACCGCGGTGAAGAAGAACGTGCTGAACAGCGCCCAGAACGCGTGATGGCGAATGGCGCTCAGCAGGGTCCAGCCTTCGTCGATGAGGTCTGCCGTTACGGGCCTGGTCACGGCGGGGGAGCCGGCCGACCATCGTTTCCACGGCAGCAACAGCAGCGGGATCAGCACCACGAGCACGGCGATGCCGAAAATCTCGTAGGCCTCGCGCCAGCCGAAGCGGTCGATCAGCACCTGCGACAGCGGCAGGACGAGGAGGACGCCTGCGCCCATCGCCGAATAGACCAGCGCCATGGCCGTTGAAAGCTTCGCGCCGAACCATCGTCCCAGCAGGATCGAGTTGGGCACATTGCCGATACAGGCGGCGCCCATTCCCGCGCAAAGGCCGATGCAGAGCTGAAATTGCCACAGGCGCTGCGCGGTCCCGGCGATCAGGTAGGCCCCGCCGAGCAGAGCCAGTCCGAGTGCGAACACGATCCGGGGACCGGAATGATCGAACAGCCGCCCGACGATCGGGGCCGACAGCCCGCTGATCAGGGCGGCGGCCGAATAGATCGAAAGGACCTCGGCGCGATCCCAGCCGAAATTCTGCGAAATCGGCAGCAGGAAGACCGTGAAGCTTTCGGTCAGTCCCCGGCCCAGCACCGACAGCGCGAAGCACAGCGCGAGCACATAAAGCGCCGTATGCGCCGGTTTTGGGGAGGTCATGGCAGGGGGCTGCCGAGGTCGCGGGTCATGAGGTTCATGAACCTCATTTCAGGAGAGGCGAGCAGGGGCAATTTGCGAATACGCCCATGCAGCGGGCGAGGGCTCGCGCGACAAGACTGGAAGCTATCGAGGGATCGGCGAGGAAATAGCTTACCGTCATTGCGAGGAGCGTAGCGACGAAGCAATCCATCCTTTTGAGAAGATAAATCCTAATGGATTGCTTCGCTTCGCTCGCAATGACGACTTAATCGGCCTACACCCCCAGATAGACCTGCCGGATGTATTCATCCCCTGCGAGGTCTTTCGCCGTGCCTTCACGGATGGTGCGGCCGTGCTCGAGAACGTAGACCCGATCCGTGATTCGCAGGGTCGAGGTGGCGTCCTGCTCCACGATCAGGATGGCGGTGCCGTCCTTCCTGATCTGCTGAATGGAATCGAAGATCAGGCCCTTCAGCCGCGGCGCGATGCCGACCGACGGTTCGTCCAGCAACAGAAGCTCGGGCCGCCCCATCAGCGCACGGCCGATGGCGACCATCTGCTGCTCGCCGCCGGACAGTGTGCTGGATTGCTGCCACTGCCGCTCGCGCAGCACCGGGAACAGCGTGAAGACGCGCTCAAGATCGGCCTCGATCTCGGCCTTGTTGTTACGCAAATACGCGCCAAGCTGAAGATTCTTCAGAACCGACAGTTCCGAAAACAGCTTGCGGCCTTCCGGACAGTGGCAGATGCCGCGCGCCACCACGTCATAAGGCGCGACGCCGTCGAGCGACTCGCCCTTGAACGTCAGCGTGCCCTGCGAGCCGATGGAGCGTGAGATGGCTTTCAGCAGCGTGGTCTTGCCCGCGCCGTTGGGTCCGAGGACGCCGATCAGTTCGCCTTTCTCCACCTTGATGGAGACGGACTCGATGGCCAGCGCCTTGCCGTAGCTGACGCGCAGATCGGAGACTTCAAGCAGAGGCATGGGCGTCCTCCGTCTTGCCGATATAGGCCTCGATCACCTTCGGATTCTTCACGATCTCCTCCGGCGGCCCGATGGCGATGACCTCGCCGAAGTTCATTGCAATGACGCGCGAGACCAGCGCCATGAATTCGCGCAGCTTGTGCTCGATCAGGAGAATGGTCAGATGTTCCTCGCGGTGAAGTTTCTTGATGAGTTGCGCCAGCGGCTCGATCTCGCTGGAGCCGAGGCCCGCGAAGGGCTCGTCCAGCAGCAACAGGTCCGGCCGTGTCGCGAGCGCACGGGCGATTTCAAGCCGCCGCAGGTCGCCATAGGGCGGAGTCTCGACCGGCTCGGAGCCGCGCCCGCCAAGCCCGACCTGTTCCAGCAGATGCTGCGCGCGGTCTTCCTTGTCCTTGTCGCTATTGGCGCGTGGCGACAGGCAGGCCACAACCACGTTTTCCAGCAGGTTCATGCCAACGAAAGGCCGGCAAAGCTGGAAGGTGCGCGCCATGCCGCGATTGACGACCTGATAGGGCGCGAGATTTTTCAGCGGCTCGCCGTTGAATGTCACCGTGCCGGCTGTCGGCTGCATGAAGCCGGTCAGCATGTTGAACAGCGTGGTCTTGCCCGCGCCGTTAGGGCCGAGGACGCCGGTGATTTCACCCTTCTGCAGCTTGAAGGTTACGCCCTTCACGGCGGTGAGGCCGCCGAAGCGCTTGGTGACGTCGTTGACTTCGAGCAGCGCGGTCATCGGAAACGCTCCGTCAGCCGCCGCCAGAACGGAGCAACCATGCCGTTCGGCAGGAAGAACAGGATCAGGATCAGCGTGAGCGTATAGATCCAGAGACGATATTCGCCAAAGCCGCGCAGCATCTCGGTGAGCAGCGTCAGCAGGATCGCGGCGATGGCTGCGCCGTAGATCGAGCCGATGCCGCCGACATAACACATGATGATCACGGTGATCGACGTCACCACGGAGAACAGCGGCGGCGAGACCTGCAACTGATAGTGTGCGTAAAGCGCGCCGCCGAGGCCAGCGAAGGCCGCGCTGATCGCCAGCGCCGCGATCTTGTAGAACGTCACGTTGATGCCGGCCGCCTGACAGGTCGCCTCGTCGCCGCGGATCGCGCGCAGCAGCAGGCCCCAGTGCGATCGTGCCAGCAGCGTCAGAATAATGACGGTGACCACGAGAATCGCCAGCACGAACCAGTAGTAGTGCAGCGGCGAGCGCATCATCGGATCGAGGCCGTAAAGGCCTTCCTCGCCGCCGGTATATTCCCAGAAGATCAGACAGAGACGCTGCAGGATCGCCGAGGCCGACAGCATGGCCAGCGCGAAGTAGGGACCGCGCAGGCGCAATGTCGGAAAGCCGACGATCAGGCTGAATGTCACCGCGACCACGATTGACGCGGGGATGCTGTACCACGGATTGGTGAACCAGATCGTGGCCATGAATCCGGCGGTATAAGCTCCCGCGCCGATGAACAGCGAGTGGCCGAAATTCTCGCGGCCCGTCAGGCCGGACATGAAATCCCAGCTCGACGCCCAGATACCGTAAATGACGCAGACGGTGAGAACGCCGGTGAGATAATTGCTGGCGGCGAAGACAGGGGCCAGCGCCAGAATGGCGACGACTACGATGCCGCCTGCGATGTCGATCCATGAAATCCGCTTCATGTCAGAACGCCGCCCGCCGCCCGAGGATCCCGGACGGTCTGATCATGAGAGTGATGACGACCGCGACCAGCGACACCAGTTCGGTCCATGAGGTTGAAATCAGATAGGCCACGATGGTCTCTGAATAGCCGAGGATCAGGGATGCGATGATGCTGCCGGGAATGGAGCCGAGGCCGCCGACGATGACGATGGCGAACGCCTTCACCATCGGCAGCAGGCCCATGGTCGGCTGCACGGTGAGAAACGGCGATACCAGCACGCCCGCGAGCGCCGCGGTGCCCGCCGAAATCGCCATCACGATGGAGAAGATGCGGTTGGTTGGAATGCCCATGTATTGCGCGGCTTCCGGGTCCTGCGAGACGGCGAGGATCGCCGCGCCAAGGCGTGTGCGCTGAATGAACAGCCATAGCAGCAGCAGCACCAGCACGCCCATGACCAGGGCCAGCAGCCGCTGGCCGCCGATATCGACGCCGCCGATCGTGAGCTTTTCGGCGACGAAGGAAGGAACGTTGCGATATTCGGAGCCGAAGATGATGAACAGCGCCTGCTCGACGGCGAGCGAAACCGCGAGCGTGATCATCAGGACCGCGAGCTGCGAGGAGCGCAGCGGCCGCACCAGAAAACGCTCCATCACCACACCGAACAGGGCGACGAACAGAACGGCCAGCGGTGCTGCGATGAACAGGGGAAAATTCAAAACGGAAGTCAGCACGTAGGCTGCATAAGCGCCGAGTGCGTAAAACGAGCCGTGGGCGAGGTTCAGAATGCGGGCCACACCGAAGATCAGCGTGAAGCCCACCGCGAGCATCGCGTAAATCGCGCTGGAAACGGCGCCGTAGATCAGAATCTGGAGCATAACCGCCTGCTGTTTTTCGTGGCCCTTCTGGGACCTCTCCCTGTTCTTACGGGGAGAGGTCGATCGCGAAGCGATCGGGTGAGGAGCGGTTTTCCGAGCGCGATACGTTGGACGCCGCACTGGACGTCACGACGCCCCTCATCCCAACCTTCTCCCCGTAAGAACGGGGAGAAGGAGATAGACCGCGAGTCAGTTCATCCAGGGCGGCGGGATCATCTTCCCGGTCGCGGCTTCCTTCGGCCACACCACGATGCGCGCGCCGTCCTTCTGCCACTGCGCGAACAGCAGGTTCTGCAGGCCGGGGCCCTGTTTCACATCATGAACCTGGTCGAACTGAACCTTGCCGGCGATGCCGACATAGTCGGTCTTCTCAAGCTCCTTGATGACCTTGTCGGGCTCGACCGAATTCGCGCGCTTCACGGCGTCCGCGTAGATGTAGATCGCATCATATGCGCCGACGCCGGTGTACACAGGGGCGGTGCCGAAGCGCTTGATGAATTCATCCCAGAACGGAATGGTCTTCGGCGTCAGTTCGGCGCGGGTCGCGAACAGGCCGACGGTTTCGCCGAGTGCCTTGCCGCTGACGCGGGTGAAGAAGTCCGCATCCTGGCTCTTCACGTCGATGCCGCCGATCGGAATCGGCACCTGCGCGTCATGCCACTGCTTGACGAAAATGTCCGACGAAGCGTGCGACAGGATCACGATCAGGTATTGCGCGCCGCTGGCTTTCACCTTGGCGAATAGCGGCGAGAAGTCAGAGGTCGAGGTGTCGAAGAATTCCGCCATCGGCACTTCGGTGCCGCCGTCGATAGCGCCCTTCTTCAGGATCGGAACGAGGTCCTGCACCCACTTGGCGTTCTCGCCGACGATGGCGACCTTCTTCAGCCCCATCTCGCCCTTGAGCTTGCCGCTGATGAAATCAACCAGCGCACGGGCCTGATGCCCGGCATGGATGGGAGAGACGCGGAAGATATATTTGTAGTTGTCGTAGTCGCTCTTCACCTTTGCGGTGATCGCGGGCGAGGCCGCGCCGACACCGAGATAGATCGTCTTGGCGTTCGAGATGTGCGGCAACTGCGCCAGCGTGACGCCGCTGGTGTAGCCGCCGATCAGGACGTCGACCTTGTCGTCCGCCGTCAGCTTCTTGATCGCGGCGATTCCCTGCTCGGGATTTTCGGTTTCGTCCGCGGCAACCATTTCGAGCTTGCGGCCGAGGAGTCCGCCTTTGCTGTTGATGTCTTCGAGCGCCATCTTGATGGCGTTCTGGGTGTCGCGGCCGACCTGGAGCTGGATCGAGGTCGGCACGCCGATCTTGATAGGAGGCTGTTGGGCCGTGGCCGGGGCAGTGGAGAGCAGCGCCCCGGCGCTGACGATGCTCGCTGTAGCGAGCAGGCTGAGAAATGACTTCATGACGTTTCTCCCTTGGGTGCATTCGAATTCGTGTTCGATGCTTTTTATTGCCGGCACAGACTGCTGGCGGGACAGGAGTGAGTCAAGCAAAGATCGGATGATTGAGGAAAGCTTCCCGGCGAAAGCGGACAGGGCAAGGCAAGATCAAACTTTGTTCGCCGCGCATCGATGTTGCAATGCAAAGAGCGCAGGAACTCCCGCATTCGCGCGGTCCCGGCTATGCGAGCCGATCCGTCAGTGAGGCATGTCGAATAATTTTTCCTCACATCGCGTTTTATATGCGCGGATGGTTTGACATTTTGTCGCAAGATGGATGATCTGCCGGCGTCGGCTTCCGAATACGAAGCAACAAGAAACAATGCGCCCCCCGGGAGAGCCTCAATGAACGTTTCACGCCGCACTTTGCTTAAATCATCGGCAGCCGCCACCGTGATGGCCGGCGTCGGCGCACCGCTTGTCGCGCGCGCCCAGCAGGCCGAGTTTACTTACAAGTTCGCCAACAACCTGCCGGACACGCATCCGATCAACGTGCGGGGCCGGGAAATGTCAGCGGCGATCAAGCAGGAAACCAATGGCCGCGTCGATATTCAGGTGTTTCCATCGAGCCAGCTCGGCTCGGACACCGATACGCTGAGCCAGCTTCGCTCGGGCGGCGTCGAATTCTTCACGCTGTCGGGCTTGATTCTGGCGACGCTTGTCCCGGCCGCTTCGATCAATGGCATCGGCTTCGCCTTCCCGGATTATCCGGCGGTCTGGAAGGCCATGGATGGCGATCTCGGCGCGTATATCCGCGGCCAGATCACCAAGGCCAATCTCGTCGTCATGGACAAGATCTGGGACAATGGATTCCGCCAGACCACGTCGTCGACCAAGCCGATCAACACGCCCGAAGATTATAAGGGCTTCAAAATCCGGGTGCCGGTGTCGCCGTTGTGGACCTCGATGTTCAAGGCATTCGATGCGTCACCAGCTTCGATCAACTTCAACGAAGTCTATTCCGCGTTGCAGACCAAGATCGTCGAAGGGCAGGAGAATCCGCTGGCGCTGATTTCCACAGCGAAGCTTTATGAAGTGCAGAAGTACTGCTCGCTGACCAACCACATGTGGGACGGCTACTGGTTCCTCGCCAACCGCCGCGCCTGGGAGCGCCTGCCGGCGGATGTGCGCACCATCGTTGCGAAGAACGTGAACGGCGCGGCGATGAAGGCACGCGAGGACACCGAGAAGCTCAACGCCAACCTGCAGACCGAACTGGCGGCGAAGGGCTTCATCTTCAATCAGCCCGATCTCAAGCCATTCCGGGAGAAGCTCAAGCAGGCCGGATTCTATTCCGAATGGAAGGGCAAATACGGTGACGAGGCCTGGGCGATTCTGGAAAAGAACGCGGGCAAGCTGACCTAACCGGCGGCCATGAACGACGTGACATCCCTGGCTCCGGCCGATCCGGTGGGCGCGACCGCAACGGCCGCGCCCGAGCGCAGCGTGGTCCGGTCCATCGAGACCGCGCTCGGGCGGCTGGTCGAGATTCCCGCGGCGCTGCTTGTCGTCGCGGAAATCGTTCTGTTGTTCGCGGGCGTGGTGTCCCGCTATGTGTTTCATCGTCCGCTGATCTGGTCTGACGAACTGGCCTCGATTCTGTTCCTCTGGCTTGCGATGTTCGGCGCTGTGGTGGCCTTCCGCCGCTCCGAACATATGCGGATGACGGCGGTGGTCGCCAAATGTGATCCGGCGATGCGCGCCTTTCTCGATGTGTTCGGCACGGCTGCGGCGCTCGCCTTCCTGTTGATGATGGCGCTCCCGTCCTATGACTATGCTTACGAGGAAAGCTTCATCACCACGCCCGCGCTGGAGGTGTCCAACACATGGCGCGCGGCCGCATTGCCCATCGGCATCGGTCTGATGGTGCTGTTCGCACTGCTGCGGCTGGTGCGTCAGGCCAATCGCAAGCAGACGGTGGTGGCGCTGTTGTCGGTCGCGGCGATTGCCGGAGCATTCTGGCTGGCGCAGCCGGTGCTGCGTCCGCTCGGCAATCTCAATCTCATTATTTTCTTTGTCGGCGTGGTGGCGTTCTGCGTGTTCGCGGGCGTGCCGATCGCCTTTGCCTTCGGGCTGTCGATCTTCGGCTATCTCATCCTGACCACGCATACGCCAACCATGGTGCTGGTGGGGCGCATGGACGAGGGCATGAGCCATCTCATCCTGCTGGCGGTGCCGCTGTTCGTATTCCTTGGCCTGCTGATCGAAATGACCGGCATGGCGCGCGCGATGGTTTCCTTTCTGGCGAGCCTGCTCGGACATGTACGCGGTGGCCTGCATTATGTGCTGATCGGCGCGATGTATCTGGTCTCCGGTATTTCCGGCTCGAAAGCGGCGGACATGGCGGCCGTTGCTCCCGTGCTGTTTCCGGAGATGAAGGAGCGCGGCGCAAAGCCGGGCGATCTCGTGGCGCTGCTTTCGGCGACCGGCGCGCAGACCGAAACCATTCCGCCGTCTCTGGTTCTCATTACCATCGGCTCGGTAACCGGGGTCTCCATCGCGGCACTGTTCACCGGCGGTTTGTTGCCGGGCCTCGTGCTGGCGTTGACGCTGGCGACGCTGGTGTGGTGGCGTTATCGCGGCGAGGATCTCAGTCACGTCGAACGCGCCACCGGAAAGCAAATTCTGCGCACGTTCGTTGTCGCATTGCCCGCGCTGGCGCTGCCGTTCGTGATCCGCGCCGCGGTGGTGGAGGGCGTCGCCACCGCGACGGAAGTCTCCACCATCGGCATCGTGTTCACGATTTTCGCCGGGCTCGTGATCTATCGCCAGTTCGACTGGGCTCGCTTGAAGCCGATGCTGATTGAGACCGCGTCGCTGTCCGGAGCCATTCTTCTGATCATCGGCACGGCCACCGGCATGGCGTGGGGCCTGACGCAATCCGGTTTTTCGCGCTCGCTCGCAACAGCCATGACCGGATTGCCCGGTGGCCCGGCGATCTTCATCGCCGTGTCCATCGTTGCCTTCATGATCCTCGGCAGCGTGCTGGAAGGCATTCCGGCCATCGTGCTGTTCGGGCCGCTGCTGTTTCCGATCGCACACACCGTCGGCGTGCATGAAGTGCACTATGCGATGATTGTCATCCTCGCCATGGGCATCGGCCTGTTCGCGCCGCCATTCGGTGTCGGCTACTACGCCGCCTGTGCCATCGGCCGCGTCGATCCTGCCGAAGGCATAAAGCCGATCTGGGGTTATCTGCTGTCGCTGCTGATCGGCCTCATTATCGTCGCGGCGTTTCCGTGGATTTCCATTGGATTCCTGCCGAAGTAATTACTTTCGATGCTCTGCCATGAACGCCGCAAAGCGCGGATCGCCAACATGGGCGATATTCACGCGCATCGCGGGCGGCGCGGGCGCTGCATCCGGATTGAACGCTGATCCCGGCGCAAGCAGAATGCTTTGCCCGGCAGCGATGCGTGACAGTTGCGTGTCGTCAATGCCGTCCGGCAGCCTGCACCACATATAGAATCCGCCGCGCGGCTCGCCGAACACCGGAAGCCCAAGATGCGCCAGACTCTCATAGGCTTGCCGTGTCGCCGCCTCGATGCGTCCCGTCAAGCGCTTGAGATGGCCGCGATAGCGCCCGCTGGTGATGAGATCGTAGATGATCTGCTCGATGTAGCCCGAACTGTTCGCCCGCGTGATCATCTTGAGGTCCGCCAGCCGTGCGATGGTGTCGGTGTTTGCTGCGATGTAACCCGAACGCAAGCTTGCCGAGAGCGTCTTGGCAAAGGTGCCGACATAGATCACCCGGTCGAGCTGATCGAGCGCGGCGAGGCGGGCGCTGGTACTGGGCAGCACGTCGGCGAACGGATCGGAATCGATAATGCGAAGGTCATGCTCCGTTGCGGTGCGCAGCAGGCGATAGGCGACGGGCAGGGTGATCGAGCAGCCGGTGGGATTGTGCGCCAGCGATTGCGTGAAGAACAGGCGCGCGCCGGTGCTGGCGGCCTTTGCGGCGAGATCGTCGGGATCGGGGCCGTCCTCGGTCCGCCGCACGCCGACCAGGCGCGCCTTCGCTAGCCGCAATTTGCCGAACAGCGGATAATAGCCGGGGCTGTCGACAAGCACCGGTTCGCCCGGTTCAACGAAGTGGCGCACGATCATGTCCAGCGCATCGTTCGCGCCTTGCGTCAGCAGCACCTGTGTCGGCTCCGCGCCGATGGATCGTTCCGCCAGAAGTCCGGCGATGCGCTGACGCAACGGGAGCAGACCGTTCGGACTGCCGTAGCTTTCCGGCAGATGGCGGTGGCCCGGTTTGCTCACTGGCCGCAGATAAGGGCCGACTTCGGAGCCTTCCATCCATGCGGCGGGCGGACGGCCATCTCCGACGCGAACCTCGTAACGCTTTTCGAGTTGTTCGCGCAGCAGCCACACACTGTCCACGGCTTCGACCTTGGCGGGCTCGACTGTTTCGGTTCGCTTGGGGCGGTGATGCGACACATAAAACCCGGAGCCCGGCTTGCTTTCGATCTCGCCCAGAGCCACCAGCCGATCATAAGCATCGACAATGGTGTTCTTGGACGCAGCAAAAAGCTCCGACGCACTACGGATGGAGGGCAGCCGTTCGCCCGGCCGCAAAGTCCCGCGCTCGATTCGAGAAACGATCGAATCCACAATGGTTTCAATGCGTGAGCGCGCTGGCCCGCTATTTGGCAACTCAACTGTACCCATGCCGCGAATGGTACGGACCTTCCTGAAATTGTGCAAAGCGTTCCTTGCGGTGTACCCCTATCACCATACAGTTTCCGAAGCCGAAAATCCCCTTCCAGAGGGCTGAAGGCTTGGAGACGCTCATGACTGCCGCCAGATTTGGTGCGAACCGCACGTCGCGGATTGCCGGATTTCATCGCAAATCGCCGCAGGAGCGGCTCGACCTTGTCGCCGCCTTCGCGGGTCTCGACCCGGAGACCGCGCGCCATCTTGCCGATATGGGAAATCTCTCACCGCAACTTGCGGACAAGATGATCGAGAACGTCGTTGCTACGATGAACATTCCGGTCGGTATCGCCACCAATGTGAAGGTGGACGGCGAGGACGTTCTGATCCCGATGGCGACGGAAGAGTCGTCGGTGGTCGCGGCTGTCTGCAACGCCGCGCGCCAGACTTACGATGCCGGATTCACCACGTCGATCTCCGGCACGCTGATGATCGCGCAGGTGCAGGCGGTCGATGTGGCGGACCCGCATGCGGCGCGGCTTCGTCTTCTCGAGAAGCGTGACGAGATCAAGGCGATTTGCGACGACTGTGATCCGCTTCTGGTGAAACTCGGCGGCGGTTTCCGCGATGTCGAGGTGCGCATTCTCGATACGCTCGGCGGCCCGATGGTCATCACGCATCTGATCGTGGACACGCGCGACGCGATGGGCGCCAATGCCGTGAACACCATGGCGGAGAAGATCGCGCCGCATATCGCGTCATGGAGCGGCGGACGCGTGTTCCTGCGTATTCTCTCCAATCTCGCGGATCGCCGCCTCGCGCGCGCCCATGCGGTGTGGAAGCTGGCCGACATTGGCGGCGAAAGCGTGCGTGACGGCATCATCAGCGCCTATCAATTCGCCGAAGCCGATCCTTATCGTGCAGCGACCCATAACAAGGGCATCATGAACGGTATCAGTGCCGTGGTGCTCGCCACCGGTAACGATACGCGCGCGGTGGAGGCGGGCGCACATGCCTATGCCGCGCGCGGCGGGCGCTACAGCAGCCTGACGCGTTACGAGATCAACAAGGACGGCGATCTGTCCGGTTCGATCGAATTGCCGTTGGCGGTCGGCCTGATCGGCGGCGCAACCAAGATTCATCCGACCGCGCAGGCGTGTCTGAAGATTCTCGGCGTCACAACCGCCGAGCGGCTGGCGCGTATCATCGCGGCGGTGGGGCTGGCGCAGAATTTCTCGGCGCTGAAAGCGCTCGCGACCGTGGGCATCCAGTCCGGCCACATGGCGCTGCATGCGCAGAACATCGCGATCATGGCCGGCGCTGTCGGCGATGAAGTCGAGGCGGTGGCGAAGGTTTTGGTCGAGCGCAAGGCTGTGCGGATCGATATCGCACAGGAGGTTTTGGAAACGCTTCGCCGCTAGCCGTTTCCGGAAGAACAGAACAAATTCAGAAAATCAAAACGGGAGGATATCAATGATAAAATCGAAATCGGCTTTCCTGCTCAGCGCTGCGATGGTGCTGGCGCTTCTGACGCCCGCACAGGCGGAAATTCCCAACAACACCATCAAGCTCGGCGTGCTGACCGATCTCACCGGCATCGCGACCGACTCCACGGGCGTCGGCTCCGTCGCCGCAGCGCGTCTTGCGATCGAGGACTTCAAGAAAGAAAAGCCCGATATCAAGGTCGAATTGATTCAGGCCGACCACCAGAACAAGCCGGACATCGGTGGCGCGATTGCGCGGCGCTGGATCGACATCGACAAGGTCGATGCCATTCTGGACGTGCCGTTCTCTTCGGTCGCGCTCGCGGTGCAGGAAGTCACGCGCAACTCGAAGACGGCTTTCATCGCCTCTGGCCCGGGCACCTCATTGCTGACCGGAGAGAAGTGCTCGGCGAATACCGTGCAGTGGACTTACGACACCTGGGCCTTGGCGCACGGCACCGCGCTGGCATTGCTGAAAGCCAAGAAGGACACTTGGTTCTTCGTGACCGCGGATTACGCGTTCGGCCACTCGCTTGAGAAAGACGCGTCCGATGTGGTGAAGGCGGAAAACGGCAAGATTCTCGGAAGCGTCAGGCATCCGCCGGGCACTTCCGATTTCTCCTCGTTCCTCCTGCAGGCGCAGGCCAGCAAAGCCAAGATCGTGGCGCTCGCCAACGCGGTCCAGGATACGGTCAACTCCGTCAAGCAGGCTTCGGAGTTCGGCATTCAGTCTGGAGGGCAGGAACTGGCGGCGTTGCTGATGCAGGTGACGGACGTCAACGCCATCGGTCTGCAGGATGCCAAGGGGCTTTACCTGACCGAGGGATTTTATTGGGACACCAATGACGGCACCCGCAAATTCGCGGATCGTTTTGCCGCGGCGGTTGGCGGCGGCCGGCGGCCAACGGCGATTCAGGCCGGCGTTTATGCGGGTACGCTGCATTATCTGCGCGCAGCGGCGGCAGCCAACAGCAATGACGGACAGGTCGTTGTGGCGAAGATGAAAGAACTGCCGTCGAAGGATCCGCTGTTTGGCGAAGGGACGATCCGGCAGGACGGGCGTCACATCCACAATATGTATCTGTTCCAGGTGAAGACGCCGGCGGAATCCAAGGCCCCATGGGATTTCTACAAACTCGTGGCGACGATCCCGGCCGATCAGGCTTTCCGCCCGATCGCCGAGGGCAATTGCCCGCTGGTCAAGAAGTGAGGATATTGACGGCCGGGCGCGTCGTTCCGGCCATCGTTCCCGCTGTTTAGACGAAGTTTAATTTCCTCCCGGCCGCCTCGGGCAGGGAGGAAATTTCTCTCTTGGAACATGATCTTAGAATGCATCCGAGGTCCTCGCGCCAAGCATGACGCAGGCGCGGTATGTAATTGACCGTAAAGACATTTCCGGCTATTTCGGGCGCGTCGTGAATGCTGCCGGCGCCGCGCCGGGCGCCTGCGGGCAATCCAGCAAAATTCATTGGCGAATTGTGTGAGGCTGACCGCTCTCATGGCAGGGCCGGCTGCGCTTCACGAAGTGCGAGCACGGATCAGTCATGAGCAATTTCAATCAGGAAACGGTTCTGAGCGTCCATCACTGGACGGACAATCTTTTCAGCTTCACCACCACGCGCGATTCATCGTTCCGCTTCCGCAACGGCGAGTTCACGATGATCGGCCTCAAGGTGAACGACAAGCCTCTGCTGCGCGCCTACAGCGTCGCCAGCGCAAACTATGAAGAGAACCTCGAATTCTTCTCCATCAAGGTGCCGGACGGCCCGCTAACCTCGCGCCTTCAGCACCTGAAGGAAGGCGACGAGATCATCGTCAGCCGCAAGGCCACCGGCACGCTGGTGATCGACAACCTGACCTCTGGCCGCAATCTTTATCTGATCGGCACCGGCACGGGCCTAGCGCCGTTCCTGAGCGTGATCAAGGACCCCGAGACCTACGAGCGGTTCGAGAAGGTCGTGCTGCTGCACGGCTGCCGTCATGTGCGCGAACTGGCTTACGGCGAACTGATCACCGAGAAGCTGCCGCAGGACGAGATGATCGGCGACATGATCCGCGAGCAGCTGATCTATTATCCGACCGTGACGCGCGATCCGTTTCGCAACCGTGGCCGCATCACCGACCTGATCACCTCGGGCAAGCTGTTCGAGGACATCGCGTTGCCCGGCCTCGACTCCGCGCAGGACCGCGTGATGATGTGCGGCAGCCCGGCGCTGCTGGTGGACATGAAAGAGCTTTTGATCGGCCGCGGCTTTGTCGAAGGCAATCACGGCGAGCCCGCCGACTTTGTCATCGAAAAGGCCTTCGCCGAGCGGTGATCTCGCCGCAGCATCAGATAAATAAAAAAGCCGCCTGTTGAGGGCGGCTTTTTGTTTGCGTTGCATGTCATCACCGGGCTTGTCCCGGTGATCCAGATGGGTCGGGCACCGTGCATCGCGGTCGGGATGCCCGGGACAAGCCCGGGCATGACATGTCTGAGAATCTCGCTTGAGCTACGGCGCTGTTACTCCGCCGCCTCGGAGACATCGTCGCGCATACGATCGGGCGGCGTTTCTTTCTTCGCGTATCCGACCTTCGAAAGCATGTTCGAGAGCTTGTCGAGATAGAGATAGACGACCGGCGTCGTGAACAGGGTGAGCGCCTGGCTGACCACAAGACCGCCGACCATGGCATATCCCAGCGGTTGGCGGATTTCCGAGCCGGTGCCGCTGCCGAGCATCAGCGGCACGCCGCCGAGCAGGGCGGCCATGGTGGTCATCATGATCGGGCGGAAGCGGATCAGCGCGGCCTTGCGGATCGCATCTTCCGGCGCGAGGCCTTCCTCGCGCTCGGCGACGATGGCGAAGTCCACCAGCATGATGCCGTTCTTCTTCACGATTCCGATCAGCAGCACGATGCCGATCAGGCCGATCAGGCTGAAATCGAATCCGAACAGCATGAGCATCGCCAGAGCGCCGACGCCCGCCGAGGGCAGGGTGGAGATGATCGTCAGCGGATGGATGTAGCTCTCATAGAGAATGCCGAGGATCAAATAGACGACAATCAGCGCGGCGAGGATCAGCAGTGGAACGGTGCCGAGCGATTGCTGGAACGCCTGCGCCGTGCCCTGGAAGCTGCCGTTGACGGTGCCGGGCACGCCGAGTTCGGCGACGGCCTGCTGGATGGCGTTGGTGGCCTGACCGAGCGCGGTACCTTGCGCAAGATTGAAGCTGATCGTCGTCGCCGGGAACTGGCCCTGATGGCTGATCGAGAGCGGGCGCACCGGCACCGTCGACCACTTGACGAAGGTCGAGAGCGGCACCTGATCGCCCGTGGTCGGCGATTTGATGTAGATCTTGTTCAGCGTGTCGGTGTCGCCCTGCAGCTCCGGCAGGATTTCAAGGATCACGTGATAGCTGTTCACCTGCGTAAAGTATTGCGCGACCTGACGCTGGCCGAAAGCATCCGACAGCGTGTCGTCGATCAATTGCGGCTGGATGCCGAACCGCGATGCGGTGTCGCGATTGATCGTCAGCGTCAGGGTGGTGCCTTGCGTCTGCTGGTCGGTCGCGACGTCGCGCAATTCCGGAAGGGTCTTCAGCTTTTCCAGAATTTTCGGCGCCCAGGTGTTGAGTTCGTCGAGATTGGCGTCTTGCAACGTATATTCAAACTGGGTGCGGGTGGCGCGCCCGCCGAGGCGTACGTCCTGCGCGGCCTGCATGAAGACGCGCGCGCCCTCCAGCTTGTCGAACTGGGGCCGTAGCCGTGCGATGATCTGCTGCGCGGTGACGTCGCGGCTGTCACGCGGCTTCAGCGTAATGTACATGCGGCCGTTGTTCAGCGCGCTGCCGCCGCCGCCGATCGCCATGGCCATGCTGGCCACCGCGGGATCTTTCAGGATGATGGACCCGATCTGCTCCTGAAGGCGTGTCATTTCCTTGAACGAGATATCCTGTCCGCCTTCGGTGATGCCGGTGATCAGACCGACGTCCTGTTGCGGGAAGAAGCCCTTGGGAATGATCACGAACAGATAGCCGGACAGCGCGACGGTGCCGAAGAACACCATCAGCGTCGTGAAGCGCCAGCGCAGGACGAGGTCGAGGCCCCACTCGTATCCGCGCAGCATGGCGTCGAAGAACCGTTCGCTGAGTTGATACAGCTTGCCGTGCTGAGCCTCGCCGGTATGCGCCTTCAGGAAACGCGACGCCATCATCGGCGTCAGCGTCAGCGACACGATCAGCGAGACGAAAATCGTCATGGCGAGCGTAACGGCGAATTCGCGGAACAGGCGTCCGATGATGCCGCCCATCAGCAGAAGCGGAATCAGAACGGCCACCAGCGAAATGCTGATCGAGACGATGGTGAAGCCGATTTCGCCCGCCCCCTTGAGAGCGGCAGCCATCGGACTGTCGCCTTCCTCGACATAGCGGCTGATATTTTCGAGCACGACGATGGCGTCGTCCACCACGAAGCCGACGGAGATCGTCAGCGCCATCAGCGACAGGTTGTCGAGCGTGTAGCCGAATCCCCACATCAGTGCGCAGGCGCCGAGCAGCGCCAGCGGCACGGTGATACTGGGGATGACGGTCGCCCAGACGCTGCGCAGGAAGACGAAAATCACCATCACCACGAGCGCGATGGTCAGCAGCAGCGTGTACTGCACGTCCTCGACGGCAGCGCGGATGGTTTGGGTGCGGTCGCTCAGCACATCGACTTTAATCGAGGGTGGAATCGATGCGACCAGACGCGGCAGTTGCGCCTTGATCTTGTCCACCGTGTCGATGACGTTCGCGCCGGGCTGCTTGAAGATCACGAGGAACACGCCGCGCTTGCCGTTCGCCCATGCCGCCTGCTTGACGTCTTCCGGTCCCGACACGGCCTGGCCGATATCGCGGATGCGGAGCGGCCCGCCATTGCGATAGGCGATGATGACGTCGTTCCAGTCCTTGGACTTCGGCAACTGGTCGTTGGCGTAGATGGTGTAACTGCGCGTCGGCCCGTCGATATTGCCTTTCGGGCTGTCCACGGTGGTGATCGCGATCTGGCTGCGCACGTCTTCAAGCTGCAGACCCTTGGCCACCAGCTTGGCAGGATCGATCTGAATCCGGATCGCCGGTTTCTGCTGGCCGCCGATGGTGACCTGCGCGACGCCGGAAATCTGGCTGATCTGCTGCGCCATCTGCGTGTCGGCATAGTCGTCGACATCGATCAGCGGCAGGGTGTCGGAGGTCACCGACAGCAAGAGGATTGGCGAATCTGCGGGGTTGACCTTGCGGTAGGTCGGCGGGCTCGGCAGCGTCTTCGGTAACTGGCCGCCGGCGGCGTTGATCGCGCCCTGAACGTCGTTGGCCGCACCGTCGATGCTGCGGTTGAGATCGAACTGGATCGTGACCGAGGTCGATCCCAGCGAACTGGTGGACGTCATCTGCGCGACGCCGGGAATCTGCGCGAACTGCCGCTCCAGCGGTTGCGCCACGGACGAGGCCATGGTCTCGGGGCTCGCGCCGGGAAGGCTGGCAGAAACCTGAATGGTCGGGAAGTCGACCTGCGGCAGCGGCGCAACCGGCAGCAAAGGATACGCAACGAGGCCGACAAAGAGAATGCCGGCCATCAGCAGCGACGTGGCGATCGGATAGCGGATGAACGGGCCCGAGATGCCTCCGCCGGTATTCGTTTCGGCAGTGTTGCTATTCATCTCAATCGGCTTTCACTGCGGCGGGCTGGCCGGAGTTTGCGACATGCACTGCCAAAGGCGATCCGGGCTGAACGCGATATTGTCCGCGCGTCACCACCTGATCTCCCACCTTCAGACCGCTCTCGATCAGTGTCTTGCCATCGGTCGAGGGGCCGACCTTGATCTTGCGGACATCGGCCTTGTTGCCCGCGGCCACCACATAAACATACAGGCCGTCGGCGCCGTGCTGCACGGCGTCGTCCGGCATCACGGTCGCGTCTTTCAGCGTATCGATCAGCAGGCGCGTCGAGATCGACTGGCCCGGCCAAAGCGCATGATCCTTGTTGTCGAACGTCGCTTTCAGGCGAATGGTTCCGCTGGTGGTGTCGACCTGATTGTTCATGAGCGAAAGAACGCCTTCCGACAGCACCTTGCGGCCGTCGGTGGTGAGCGCGGCGACCCTGGTTTCGCCGCCGCGAAGCGCCGCCGCAATGGCGGGAAGCTGTTCTTCCGGCGCGGTGAAGATCGCTGCGATGGGGTCGATCTGGGCGATGGTGACGATGCCGGTCTGCGTGGCGGCATTGACGATGTTGCCGACATCGACTTGGCGTATGCCGGTGACGCCGGAAATCGGCGCGCGGATGCTGGCGTAGTCGAGCTGGGTCTGCGCGTTGGCGATGGCGGCCTGATCGGCGGCGATCTGCGCCGTGAGCTGTGCGACGTTCGACGTCTGCGTATCGACGGTCTGCTTGGTGGCGAAATCGCCGAGATTCTTCGAGCGTTGCAGGTCGAGCTTCGCATTGGCAAGGCTGGCTTCGTCCTGTGCCTTCTTGGCGCTGGCCTGATCCAGCGTGGCCTGGAAGGGGCGCGGGTCGACCTGCGCGATCAGATCGCCTTCCTTGACGAACTGGCCTTCCTTGAAGGCAATCTGGTTGATCTGCCCGTCGACGCGGGTACGCACCGTGACGGTGTTGAACCCCTGAACGGTGCCGAGACCGGTGAGATAGACCGGGAAATTTTCCTTGGTCACGGCGGCGACGGTCACCGGGACCGGGGCGGGACCCTTGTTGGCCGTGGCGTTCGGTGAGGGATGGCGCGGCCACGCAAGGTAGACGCATCCGGCCGCTATGAGCGCGACGACGAAATAGAGCCAGCCGGGCGTGCGACGCTTTGCCATATCGATCTCAATTGCTTTTTGAACCGGTCCTTACATATTCCTCTATAATTAATACGCATGCACTTAGTATGCACGCATGTGTTAATTCTTGGAAAGGTTGACGTCGCGGGTTGCCTATGTCGATGGATCTGAAACGCGCGTTGATGGCTCAACTTGTTGAAACATCAAGGCTTTTACGCAATCATATCGACCAGCGGGCCAAAGGCCGCGGGACCACCCGCGCCCAGTGGATTGTGCTGTTCCGATTGCGGCAACAGGAAGGACTGTCACAGGTCGATCTCGCGGATGTGCTGGAGCTGCAACCGATTTCGCTGGTGCGGCTGCTGGACCGGCTGGGCGAATACAAGCCGCGGGAGAGGGGCCCGGACCCGAACGACCGGCGGGTCAACAAGCTGTTCCTGACTGCCAAGGGCCGGCAACTGGTCGATGGCCTCGACAGCCTGCGCGATGCGATCGCGACCGACGTGTGCCGGGACGTTCCGGACAAGGCGCTGGAAGCGACGCTCGAAACGCTTGTCGAGATGAAGGCGCGGATCAAGGCGATCGGCGAGATTGCGCAACAGGACGATCAGTCCGGCGAGAATTCCAAAGATCATCCCAAGGACAATCCGAAGCCGCGGCGGGCCCGCGCGCGGTCCTGATTCCGCGCATTTTGCAAAAGGCGAAACAGCGGCAAACCTGGACGTAAAAGGCGAAAACGTAACCGCATTCCGCCTCAGGAATCGGCCATCATCTCCCGCAGATCGCGCTTCATCACCTTGCCGTTTGCGTTGCGCGGCAGCGGCGTGGCCCTGAAGGCGATGGTCTCCGGCACTTTATAATCGGCGAGGCGCTCGGCGCACCATGCCCGCAGCACCGGCGGGTCGATATCGCTGCGCGCGACCACGATGGCGTGCACGCGCTCGCCCAGCACCGGGCACGACCGTGCGACAACGGCGCTTTCGATCACGTCCGGATGGCCGGCGAGAATCGACTCCACTTCAGCGGAATAGATCTTGAAGCCGCCGCGGTTGATCATGTCCTTCTGACGATCGAGC
>Ga0066256_1001475_pt1 | contig 31044 bp, 12 predicted proteins | sample ThiBio_1000_biof_FD_87107 | JGI IMG/M metagenome (GOLD analysis project Ga0066256, IMG submission 87107) | Wastewater bioreactor microbial communities from Cape Town, South Africa - Thiocy_expt_1000_biof (version 2) | ecosystem: Engineered > Bioreactor > Thiocyanate-remediating >... | reverse complement strand
CTGCCACGTGGTACCCGCGCTTGGCCAGCATCTTGCGCAGCGTCGTGCGCGCGCGGTACAGTCGTGTTGTGCTTGCTGCCGTGGCGCCGCCGCCGCCCGCGCCGCCCGCCGCGGCAGCTGCCATCGCTGCTGCCATCCTGACCTCTCCCCTTGCTACTTCGCTGCTACTGCTGGTCTACCCACTGGCCTCTCCCTCAGCCCTGCTTCTCACCTGCTCCTCTCCTCTCGCTGCCTCTCGCCTCCTGGTGGGTGGCCGTACACCCTGAAAGTGGCAAAAAGGTTGAGATGGTGAAACACAGTTGTAACTGCCCTGTTCACTACCAAACCACACACCCCACTGCCTGCCGTAATTTGGCGCCGCGCCGTCGTCGCGTTCACATGCTTGACGTGCGACATTGCAGCAGTCTGGGGTCGGTGGTGTCTTGGAAAAAAATCGATTTCCCTTTTCCTCTCCTCTCCCTCTCCTTTCCCTCTCCTCTCCTCCTCACCTCTGCTGCGCTGCTGCTGCTGGTGTTGCTGCGTCCATGCGTCAGCAACAAGTGGGGCGTGGCAATTGTGATCACGACAGCTGCACACACAGTGTTGATATAACTCCCACCAACCCCACCCACCATGGCGGCGCGCAGCGTTTTCTTGATGGGCGCCAGCCTGCTGGACGACGACGATGAGCCGGCGCGCGGCACGGCGCGGGTCGTGGCGGGCGCGGCGGCGGCGGCGGCGGCGAAGGAGAAGGCGGCGCGGGTGAAGGCGGAGCGGGACGAGTTTGCGGCGATGGCGTACGGCGGCGGGAAGAGCAAGAAGGGGAAGGGTGGCGGCGGGAAGGCGGCTGAGGCGCCAGCGGCAGCACCAGCGGCAGCGCCAGTGGCGGCTGCACCAGTGGCAAGCGCGGCGGCGGTCGCCAAGTCTGCAGCGTCGGCAGACAAGCGGTATGCAGACGACCTGGAGGCGGCGCTGCGTGCCTCCCTTGTGGTGTCGCCGCCGCATGCGGGGACGGGCGCAGCAGGCGCAGGCGCAGGTGCGGCGGCGGGCGGGAAGAAGGCAGGTGGCGGCAAGGCGGCAGCGGAGTCGTCGGTGGACATTGACAAGGCGGTGCGGGAAGAGATTCGTATTGCGCGGTTCAAGGAGGAGATGGCTGCTGAGGCGGCAGCAGCGGTGGCGGCAGCAGCAGCGGCGGCAGCGGCGCCACCGCCACCCGTGCCTGCCCCTTCGCCGCCCCGCCCGCCTGCCAGCATTCTGGCGGCCGCCACGCTGCCGGAGCCCAAGCGCGGCAGCAAGGCCGGGTCACCGGCGGTCGATGGCGCCGCGGCGTCACCAACTGTGGCGACGCGGGCGGCGGCGCCGCCAGCGGCGGTAGTGGCAGCAGCGGCGGCGCCTGCACCAGCGGGTAGCAGCAGGGGTGGCGGCGGTGGTGGCAGCGGTGGCGGGAAGAAGGGTGGGAAGAAGGGCGCAGCAGCCGCGCCACCCGCGCCACCTGCCGCTGCAGCAGGCATGGACTATGGAGCGATTGTGGCGGGTGACGCAGCGGCTGCCGCTGCCGTCGCGGCGCGCGCCTCGCCCGCGCAGCTGGCGCACCTGTTTGCAGCGGCCATGGCGGAGGTGGCGCGGTCGCGCGAGGAGTGCACCCGGCTGCGGGCGCACGCGGTAGACATTGCAGACTTGCAGCTGCAGCTGGCGCAGGCGGGCACGACGCTGTCGGAGTATGGCGCGGAGGTGGCGCGACTGCACATGGCGGAGCAGCGGCACGTGTCCCGCATCCACGAGCTCGAGGCGGCGGCAGCGGCGACGGCGGGGGCAGCAGCGGCGATTGGGGCGGCGGGGGCAGCCGCCGGTGCGCCAGCGGCTAGCGCTGGCGGCGTCGGGACGGCGGCGGCGGGTGCCAGTGGGGCGACGCGCCCGCCGCCCGGCTTGGCGGCACCCGGCAGCCATGGCCACGGCCACACGCATGCCCACGGCCACACCCACGTGTATGGCCACACGCATGCAAAGCACTAGCTGATGGTCGGCGGGCGGGGCGGCGCGCCGTGGCTGCGCTGCTGCGGCAGCAGGGCGGCGTGGGCGGGCGGCCACAGGACGGCGAGAGGGGTGCCGCGCACGGCGCGTGCGTGTACCACGTAGCGGCTGGCGGGCGGCGCAGATGCCGACCCCGTCGCCGGCGGTACGTCCACACACACATTGAAACGCGGCACCTGAAAGATGAGCGGCTGGAAGTCCACCTCATCCTGGATGATCCACTCCGACGCGCGCCCATGCACCACGCCCGCCGTCGTGGCGCCAGTGGCAGGGTCAGAGAACAGGAGCGCTGCGCCCGTGGCGCCGGGCATCCATCCTAGCGCCGCCACCGGCCGCCGCACCAGTACCACGTCGCCCGGAACCGGCAGGCCCCACCGCGACCCGCCCTCCCCCGCCGCCACCACATCCACGCCCACCACCTTCTCCTGCACAAACAGCAGCATGGGCGCCGACAGGGCGGCCGCCCACGCGCGCCGTGCCCACGCCATTGGGGATTAGGGAGCACTAGTTGTGATGGTGGTGACTAGCTATCGATTCGTGGTGTCCCTTCTCCCCTCCTTACTCCAGTCGCAGTGTCAGCCAGCAAACAAATAGCGCACACGCCGGATAGAAACAGCAAACCGGTCCACGTCATACACAACCCCTGCTGCAGTAATTCCGCTTCGTACATTGCCGCACACTCGCTCCGTGCACAATTGCCACCCGCTGCCTGCAGGGCGGCATTGAGCAGCTGGATCGCCGCTGGCAGCAGCTGCGTAGCAAGCTGGCTGGAAGATACGACCTGCAGCGGCCGGCTGCGTTGTTCGGTTTGAGACAAGTTGGCAACGTGGCACTAACAAGTTGGCGTGATTTAGGCAGTTGTAGGACAGTCCTGTGTGGGGAGGCGGCAGCACGTGCAACCCGCTTGGGGTAATGGGTGATTGCTTGCGCGTGGCTGAACACGGAATAGAGCTGCGAGGGTAGCAAACCGCGAGCACAAGGATACTGACTGACACGGTGGCAACGAGGGACCACCGCCCTCAACGACCCACAGTGCCGCCGCCGCCGGCTGCGGCCGTGGCGCAGTTGGCAGCCATGGCGCAGCAGCACAGGCGGCGGCAGGGGCGGCGACAAGCGGTGGCGACGGCGGCGGCGGCAGCAGCAGCCTTGTTGTGGGCGACGGCAGCAGGCAGCATGGTTGTTTCCGCCGCCTCTGCCGCGGCGCCACTGTCAGCCGCCACCATTGACGCGTTGTTCCCGCTGAGTCCACCGGCGCGGTATGTGTTTCATTTCTCAGAGAAAGCCGGCGGCGGTGGCAGCGGCGGCGGTGGCGGCGCTGGCGTCGCACGGCGCACCGAATACGACGACGGAGGAGGAGACGACAACGATGAGGATGCGTCCACCACAACCACCGCCACCGCCACCGCCACCGCCACCAACACCAATACGAACGCGGCGGCCGCCGCTGAGCCGGAGCAGTACACCATCATGACGCCGGGCGGCGTGCGGATGCAGTGCAGCATGCCGCCGAAGCCCACCTCCACGCCGCGCGCGGAGCAGCGGGAAGACTACCGGCTGCGGCGCGCGGTGGCGGCGCTGACAAGTGCCAAACGGCATGGGCACGGCAGCGGCGGTGGTGCAACCAACGCCGGCAGAAACGCCGCCGGTGGCGGCGGTGGCGGCGGGCTGACGAGCGTTGTGCGGCACACCGGGTACTGGAGCTACGAGGTGGTGTTTGGGTCGCAGGTGCGCCAGTTTGTGTCGGCGGAAGCGGCGGTGGTGGCTGCAGCGCAGCAGGGCCAGCCAGACGCGGCGGTCACGGTGACGGTAGGGCACGCCGCACCACCACCACCACGGCGTGAGCACGTTTTGGGGCGGCACGTGGCGGGCGGCGACGCCTTGCACCTGCTCCCCAACGGCGCGGTGGCGCTGCGGCAGGTGTACGACGGCGGCGAGGGTGGTCGTGGGGCGGTGGTGCTTGTGTACTGCAACCCAGACGCTGTGGTGACAGGTGTGGCGGCGGCGCTGGTGGCGGTGGATGAGGAGCCGGCGCTGAACTACACCCTGACGGTGGCCACCGCGGATGCCGCGCTGTGTGCCACCCTGCCCGCACCGCGCGCCCTCCTGCGCCCCTCCAACGGCACCTGCGTGCGCCTGACGGAGGGCTGGTGGACGTATGAGCTGTGCCTGGGCGGTGCGCTGCGGCAGTACCACGAGACGGGCGGCTCGGTGGTGCAGGAGAACGTGCTGGGTGTGTACGACTGGCGCGCGGGCGAGCGGTTGGACGCGGGCGGCGACAGCACCGACGTGCCCGCGCTGCTGCAAAACTACACGCACGGCTCCGGGTGCGACCTGCTGGGCAACGAGCCGCGCCGCGTGACGGTGCGCTTCAAGTGCGGCCTGCCGCGCGGCGACGACACCCTGCCCGCCGTCGCGCTCATTGCGGTGCAGGAGCCCTCCACCTGCGTGTACACCGCCGTCGTCGCCTCGCGCGCCGCCTGCAGCCACCCTCACGTTGGTGCCGCCAAAGCCGAGTGGCGCCCACTTGCCGTGGCGCCCATCCACTGCCGCCCGCTCACCCCGTCACCCCGCCCGCCGTCTGCTGCTGCTGCTGTCACTGCCGCTGTCGGCGGCGGTTCCAGCGACCCACCTGCTGAACCACCACCACCGTCACTACCCACCTCCGCCGCCGCTGCCGCCGCCGTGGCCGCCGACGGCGCTGTGGACCTTGAGGAGGCGGCACCGGAGGTGGAGGCGCCGGCGGCAGCGGAGGTGGCCGCCATTGAAAACGTCGCCGCCGCCAGTGACGCGGCCGGCGATGGCGATGACGAAGAGGTGGCGGCGGAGCCTGGAGACGCCTGAACGCGCCGCGGCGCCACCACAACGTGTTGTGCCGAAATTAAACGAGTGTATTGGCCGTGTTTGGCAAAAAGGACAGCAACTGGCAGCGGCTTTCGGCATTGCAGCGTTGCAGCATACAGGAGACGGGGGGGCAAAAAAATATGTGCAGGGTCTGGGTGGGACTCGAACCCACGAAATCTCGCACCCGAAGCGAGCGGCGTAGCCGCTGACCCACCAGACCAACTCGCTTGTTGAAGAAGTTGATGCCTGAATTTTATATTTAAAGCCGGCGGTGCACTGACGAGGGAAAATGGAGGGCAAAACAACGTATCATTGGATATTGACTGCCGCCCCACGCCGCGCATTTATGCCACCCCGCCTGCCGACTGTGCGGGGTGCGGCAACGGCGCCTGTGCCGTGCCGTGCCGCGCCGCGTTGCGAAATGGGTTGCTGCACCTCGTCGACTGGGCTGGTAGTAGCGCCAGGAATACCCGGCGACAGCAGTGGTGGCGCGCCCACAGAGCCGCCGCGGGGCCAGCGGCCACCAGGGCAGAGTGTGATAACAGCAGCTGCCGCTGTTGCCGGTAGCACGCGGGGCGACGTGGGCGATGGCGGCGGCGGTGGTGTGCCGCTTGCTGTACCAACGGCATCGACACCGACGCCAACGCCGACGACGACAACGGCGGCTGGCGCTGTACTGGCGGATATCCACCTCCAACTGGCGGCAGCGGCGGCGGCACTGCCGGCAACAAATGTGGTGGCACCATGCAGCGGCGGGGGTGACGGGGACAGTGGGGGCGGTGGGGCACCACGGCAGATACCGGCACCAGTCCCGGTCCCAGTCCCAGTCCCAGCACCACCGGTGTGCTGGCTGCTGCCGGCGCTGACGGCGGTGCCGGCGGTGGCAGAGGCGGTGTGGGCGGCGCTGGACACGGTGGACGCGGGTGTGTTGCGTGCCGTGGCGCCGCAGTTGGCGGCGGTGGTGCGTGGGCGCGTGTGGGCTGACGTGGCAACGCCGGTGGCAGACCTGGTGGCGTGGCGCGCTGTTTTCCCAGCCGCGTCCGCGCTGGCACTGGGGCCCGGGGCGTGCAAGCAGCTGGAGGAGGGCGGTGAGCCAAGCGCCGCGGCAGCTGCGGCGCTTGCTGGTGTGACGGCGGTGGATGGCACGCCGGCTGGCCCTGCGTTTACGTCGGCGGTGCTGGACGGTTTGTCGGCGGCAGCGCCCACCCTCACTTCCCTCACGCTGCATGGCTGCGACGGACTGGGCGGCGGCGGCGTGTCGTTTAGCCACCTGACCGCGCTGACGGCGCTGGATGCCACCGGCTCCCTGCTGGATGACGCCGCCGTTGCCACCCTGCCTGACAGCCTGTGCAGCCTGCGCGTGGCACACTGCCCGCTGCTATCAGCCGGCGCCGATTTTTCTCACCTTCACCGCCTGGCCACCCTGGTCGCCGACGGCACGCCCCTGCGTGACGCCGTCATTGCCAGCTTGCCGCCAGCCTTGACGTCGTTGAGCGTGCGTGACTGCGGCAGCCTGACGGCGCGCGCTACGTATGACCACCTTCCCGACCTGGCGGCGCTGGATGCCGGAAACACGGCGCTGGATGACGGTGGCGTGTTGGTGCTGCCGCCCGGCATCACACGCCTTGCCATTGACGGCTGTGTACGTATCACCGAGTTTGTGACGTTTGACCACCTGCCGGCCCTGGCACACCTGGATGCCAGCCACACGCGGGTGGGTGACCTGGCGCTGGCCACGCTGCCACCGGCCCTCACCACCCTCCGCCTGGCGGCCTGCCGCCTGCACTGGGCGGCAGCGCTGCACCACCTGCCCGCCCTCACCGTCCTGGATGCGCCCCAAACCGGGCTGGGTGACGATGCGCTTGCCAGCTTGCCGCCCACCATGACGGCGTTGCACCTAGCGTGGTGCCGTGACCTCTCCCCCGCCGCCTCCTTTGCACACCTGCGCCGCCTCACCTTCCTGGATGCCACCGCCACGCCGCTGGGTGACGACGCCATCGCCACCCTGCCGCCCTCGTTGACCACCCTCCTGGCCGCCGACTGCTTCCACCTCACCCCGCCGTCACCTTTGACCACCTGCCGGCGCTTGGTGTTGTAGATGTCACTGGCACCGCGCTGCCCGCCGCCACCGCCGCGTGTCTGCGGCGCCGGGGTGTGGCAGTCACTGCGCCGCACACGGACTCGGCGCTACCTCCTACGCCCTGACCCACTGCGCGACCTGATGATGTGCTGGGCAGCTGAGGACCTAAGGTTTTGGCCCAGCTTGCAGCTACCCACCTTGCGCGCTGCGCGCTGCCGTGACGCGGCTGCCGCGGCGCCACTGTCGTTTCGATTCACGATCGTTGATTCATGGTCCAGTTTGGCGGCGTTTGCCGTGTACCATAGCGACTGACTGACATTGTAGTTTGGGGCACCTCTCGCTGTGCTGGCTGCTGGTTGTTGTCGCTGCATTTTTGCGTTTTGTATTCAATTGTTCAATTGCCAAGTGGCGCGCCAGCCTGAGCAGCACTCGTGACTACCGTACCGCCAACGCACCATGTGTTGACACCGTGTTGCGTATGCATCGGGGCGCATGGATTGCATTTTGCGCGTGCTCCGGCACGTTGTCATCCTGTACCACGGCACGCAGTACGCACACCTGCACCGCTGTCGTCCACCCAGGCTGCGCCCTCTGGTGGCACAACCAGGCCGCGGTGGCTGTCGTGTGGTACCGTACCACCACTGTACTTTCCATGTGTCATGGTGGTGACAGTGCACCAGTCACCACTGGTGGTGGCGCCACTTCTACTGCTTGCTTGCTGTTGCTGCTTGCTGGTAGTGGTTGCTGCTGCTGCTGCTTGCTGCCGCTTACCCTCCTGCGGGAGCACAGCGTGTGTCGCGTCGGTTGTCACCGGGTGGCCCCTGGACGCCGCCGCGGGAAAGGTGAAGCAGCTGCGGCGGCAGTGGCGGAAGATACGACCGGCGAGCGCGTGCCCGCGACCTGCTTCCACCGCCACCAGGCAGACATGGCGGCAGGGTCCCGCTTGCCTGCGCTGAGGCTGGTGGCGGTGCCGGAAAGCGATGGCGGCAGCATGGAGCTGTCGCCGCCGCCTGCGTCCGCGGCCTCGCCGGTGGTAGTACGGACGGCGACGGGTGCACGGGCGGCACTGTCGACGGTGGTAACCCCACAGCAGCCTGTTGTCGCACCACCGCGGCTACGACCATTGTCACCGCCGCCGCCGCCGCCGCCGCCGCCGCCGCCACCGCCGCCCAGCGTTGATACCGGTAGTGCGGCGGCGGCGCCACCGAAGCTGCGTGCGCCCCGCGCGTCGCCCAGCGCGTCCAGTGCGGGCGGCGGCGCGACGCCAAAACGCGCCACCACGCGCCCGCCGCGCGCCACGCTGGCTCCAAGTAGTGGCAGCCCAGGGTCGCGCGTGGCGCTGTCGCGTGTCGCCCCCACCGTACCTACGCGCTGTTGTTGCTGCTGCCGACAGCCTGCGCCGCCACCGAACAAGGTGGGGCAGCAGGAGCTGCGCGGCGTGTCGCTGTACCTGTTCCCACCTACCTCCTGCTTCCGCGTGGGTGTTGCGCGCGTGCTGGCGCACCCTGTGTGCGACGCCCTCATATTTGCCGTCGTGCTGCTGTCCGCCGCCCTCATTGGCGCGTCCGACACCATGGTGGCGCAGTACGGTGAGGTGTATCGCGGCCTGAACATTGCCATCGTGACGGTGTTTTGCGTGGAGTCGATCGCGCGCGCTGTGGTGCAGGGCCTGGTCCTAGGGCCCGGGTCGTACTGGCGCACCGTGATGGGCGTGGTGGACACGCTGGTGGTGGTGGGCGGCATCCTGGACCAGCTGCCCGGCCTGCCCGCCATCTCCCTCGTGGCACTGCGCTCCATCCGCCTGCTGCGCATCGTGCGCACCCTGCGTTTCCGCGCCACGCGCGGCATGACTGCGCTGCTCACCACGCTCGCCAACGGCGCGCCGCTCATTGCCAACGTCCTCCTCGTCCTCGCCTTCTTCCTCGTCTTCTTCTCCATCGTGGGCCTGGAGGCGTTTGCCGGCTCCATGCGCCGCCGGTGCGCCAGCCTGGACAGCGGCGGCGGCGTGGCGGAGGTGTACGAGCCGCCGCCGGCGGAGGGCGGCACGTGGTGCAACTGGGACACCAGCCGCAAGACCGGCCTGCACTGCCCCGACATCCGGCCTGACCTCACATGCGTGGACCTGGGGTACAACCCCGGCATGGCGGTGCTCAACAACTTTGACGACGTGTGGCACGCGCTGTACTCCGTGTTCCAGGTCACCTCGTTTGCGGCGTGGACGGAGGTGGCGTACGCCATGATGAACGCCGAGTTCGCCGCCGTCATCGCCTTCTACATCATGGTCATCCTGGTGTGCAACTTCCTGGTGCTCAACATGGCGGTGTCGGTGGTGTGCAGCGTGGCGTCGGCGGCGTGGGACGCAGAGGAGGCGGCCAGCGACTCGCTGGCCGCCAAGGTGGCGGCGCGCCGCAGCAGCGCGCTGGCGAACCCTGGCCGCCGTGGCAGCACGGCGGCGTCGGCGGCCACAACCGCTGCCGTGGCGGCGGCGCTGCGTGACGCAGCGGCGGCAGCGAGCGGCGGCGCTCGCCAGCGCGGCTGCTGTGGCGCGCCGCGCGCCTGCTGCACCACCCTGGCGGCCAGCACGGTGTGGCAGGGCGTCACGCTGGCGCTCATCCTGGCCAACGCCGCGGTGCTGGGGTACCAGGACCCCAACATTGGGGAGCGCGGCAAACTGTACCGGTACTCGTTCCTGGGCCTGGATGTGGCGTTTACCGCCGTGTTTGCCACTGAGCTGATAGTGAGCCTGGTGGCGCAGGGGCGCGCCTTCTTCACGCCCATCAACGTGGTGGATGCCGTCATTGTGGTGGTGGGCGTCGTGTCCCTCCCCTTCTCCGTCGTCTTCCTTGCCGTCGGCTCCGCGGGCTTCACGCCGTCGCAGGTTGCCTCCCTGCGCATGCTGCGCACCATCAACGTCTTCCGCGTCGTCCGCCTCCTGCGCGTCGCAGATCACGTGCCCGCCATGCGCCGCCTGTTGCAGACGGCGGCGCGCGGCGCGCGCAACGTCGTCAGCATCGTGGCGCTCTCCATCCTGCTTACCGCCGCCTTTGCGTTGATGGGCCGCGAGGTGTACGGGCGCCAGATTCCGGGCACGCCGGCGTGGCAGCTGGCGCACTTTGGCACGTACGACGTCAACGACCTGACGCCGGCGCAGGCGGCGGAGCTGGAGGCGGCGCAGGCGAACCTGGGTGACCCGCGCATGAATTTTGACACCTTTGGCTCCGCCTTCATCACGCTGTTCATCGTGTCGTCGGGCGAGCAGTGGAACGACGCGCTCACCAACACGCTGGCGTCCGACCGCGCCGCCTTTGCGCCCATCTTCATCATCATCTGGTACCTCGTCTCCAACTTCCTGCTGCTGCAACTGTTTGTGGCCGCCATCCTGCAGCAGCTGGAGGCGGACGCGGGGGAGCGCAAAGCCGAGCAGGAGCGGCGGTTTGCAGAGGCATGGCAGGCGGAGGCGGCGCGGCGGGCGGTGCTGCGTGCGCAGCGTCACTCGCTGCCGCGCCGCCCCACCATGCGTGCTGCCGCTGCCAACGGCAGCAGCGCGCCATCGCCTTCGCCGGCGTCACCGTCGGCGGCGCCGTCATCGTCGCCGACCCGCGGCCGTGCAGGCAGCGGCGGCTCCGTCGGCTCCCTGCCGGTGGAGCGCGTGGAGTACGACGAGGTGGCAGACGAGCTGCGTCGCGTGCCCATGCCGGAGCTTGCCAGCGTGGCGGCGGCAGCAGCCGCCGCAACCGTCATGACACCCACGTCGCCGGCAGCCACGACACCCATGTCGCCGGCAGCCACGCCGCTGGCGCCGGCAGCCACGCTGTTACCAGTATCACCCATCGCTGGCATGGCAGCAAACCCGTTTGCAAGGGGCCTCGCCGCCCCGCCACGCTTTGGCACAGCGGCACCTGCCGCCACAGCGCCAACACCGGTTGCCACCCGTGCCGGTGGCCGCATTGGCAACGGGTGGGCACGCGCGGATGACCCCGACACCGATGTGGCGACCATCATGTCCACCAGCAAGCTGCTGCGTGGCATGCCGCCGCCGCCAACTGACGCGCCAGCTGGCCGCAGTGACGCCAGCACCGTGCTCATGCGGCAGCAGCTGCGGGTGATGGCGAGCCCACGGGGCGCACACACCCCCGCTGCCGCGCGGCGCTACATGCTGGGGGAGGTGATGCTGCCGGACGACGACGGGCTGGCACGGGGCGGCAGCAGCAGCGACAGAGGCAGCGTCGCGCCGCCGTCACTCCACCGACCCGCGCCGTATGGCACTGACGACATCTTTGCCCTGGCGGCGCGGCTGCAGGCGACGCACACCGAGTGGCTGGAGGTGGCTGCCGCGGCGATTGAGCAGCGGCGGGAGGTGGCAGTGGCCCACAAGGGTGCCTATGAGGCGGCAGCGGATGCAGCGTTGGCTGCTACCGACGCCGTGGAGTTCGCCGGTGCGCCGTCACTGCCAGCTGCCGGTACGTCTGGCAGCACAGCTGCCGTTTCGGCAGCCTCTGCCTTCCCAGTGGCGCCTCCTGTCGCCGCGCATGCGGCCGAGCTGGACGGTGTGGACCCCGCCGGTGGTGATGGCGGCAGCGCGCGACGCGGCAGCGTGGTGATACTGGAGGAGAGCGAGGTGCACTGCTGTGGCAGCACGTGGTGTTGCCGCCTGCCGGCGGCGCTGGTGCCGTGGGGTGTATGTTGCCGGCGGCTGGTGCGGCGCGGCGAGTGCAGCCTGCCGGTGGGCAGCGACCGCGCGCTTGGGTGCATGGGCCCGCGTAACCGCATCCGCCGTGTGGCGCGCGGCGCGGTGGACTCGTGGTGGTTTGAGTGGCTGATGGCGGGCGTCATCTTTGCGTCCGCCGTCATGCTGGGCATGCAGGACTACTCCGCCATCGTGAACGAGGACCCGCTGTTCGCCATCGCGGACGCCGTGTTTACTGCCGTGTTCCTGGCCGAGGCGGCGGTCAAGATTGTGGCGGAGGGGCTGCTCACGACGCCGGGCGGGTACCTGCGCCGCGGCTGGAACGTGTTTGACGCCTTTGTAGCCACCATGTCGCTACTGGAGGTGCTGTTGTCGCGCGAGTACGACGCGGCGGCACGCATGACGGCGTGGGGCCGGTTTGTGCGCCTGGGCCGCACGCTGCGGCCGCTCAAGCTGCTGGAGCGGTTTGAGGCGACGCGCACGCTGCTGCGCGCACTGTGGGCGGGCCGGTGGGAGCTGATCAACGCGTTCATTGTCATTGGCCTCGTGTTCTACGCCTTTGCCGTGGCGGCGCGCGACCTGTTTGGCGACCGCATGGGCGCGTGCAGCGACGCCACCGTGTTTGCTGCCGCCGACTGCGTCGGCGTGTACACGGTGGATGCCGACACCGGCGAGCTGGGCGTGCGGTTCTGGGCCGTCCCCGTCGCCAACTTTGACAGCCTGGCCAACGCGCTGTCCACCCTGTTTGAGACCGCCACCATCGTGGGCTGGGTGCCCACGCTGTGGCGCATCATGGACATCCCCGCTGACGGTGTACGGTTCACCGGCCCCGTGTACAACGACTCCTCTGCCAACAGCTGGTTTATCGTCGTGTTCATCTTTGTGGCGGGCTACATCATCCTCAAGCTGTTTGTGGGCATCATCATGGTGCAGCTGTCGCGCACCAAGGGCACCGCGCTGCTGACGGAGAGCCAGCGGCAGTGGGACTCGGTGCGCAAGTTCATCCTGTCGTTTGCGCCCGCGTCCGAGAAGCTGCTGACGCGGCGCATCAACAAGGAGGCCACCAAGTCGTGGATCCACGCGCTGGAGAAGCGCGCGGAGGTGAAAGAGGCAGCGCGCCGTGCCGCCAAGCGTGCCGCGGTTGCCACCGCATCAACTGCGTCACCGCCGCCGCCTGCTGCACGCCGCGCTGCCGCGTTGCATGCGGTGGCAAGCAAGGGTGCTGCGGCCACTCCCATGGTGGTGCTGGGGCGCGAGGCGAGCGAGTGGGCGGCAGAGTCGCCAACGCCGTCCTCGCCCTCGTTGCCGCGTGGCGCCTCCCTCCGCACCCTGTCTGCCTCCACCGGCGCCTCCAGCCGCACCATGCGGCGCGCTGCCACCGCATCCCCCGTGACCATGCGGCGCGCGCGGCGCGACAGCATGGTGGCTGGGCCGCAAGCGCGCCGCGGCTCCGCCGTGGTGCTGCGTGAGGCCGCCGTCGCCAGCAACCTACTGCACGAGGACGACTTTGACGCCTCCACGCAGTCGCGCCTGCTGGCCGGCAGCGTGGCGGTGGACCTGCGCGGCCTGCGGCGGGCGCAGCATGAGGTGTCCCTTGCCACCGTGCGCCGCCTGTCGCTGACCAGCACGCTGGCGGAGGTGGAGCGCATGCGCGCTGTTCTGCGCGCGGAGGCGGCGCGACACGTGGCAGGCGCCGCTGTCACTGCCACTGCCGCCGCCACTCCCCCTCCAGTAGTTGGCGCCGGCACCGGGTTGCGACGCCCACCACCACCGGCGCGCGCCGCGTCGCGCACAGTCGCCTTTGCACCGCCAACAACCGGGGCGCCTAAGGCCACCACCGTTCGGCCGCGGGTGCCCGCGCCCGCGCCGCCATCCCTGTCGCGTGGCTGTTGCACGGTGACGGGATGCTGGCGGCGCGCCACTTGGTGCTGCAATGCGCGCTTGAACGGGTGCGCCGACTGCCGTGCTGGGCACCCCAAGTTGGGGCTGGTGCGCTGCTGCGCCGCCGTCACGCTGGCGGCGCAGGCATGCTGTACCTGCTGCTGCTGCTGCAAGGATGCGCTGGCGGGCGCGGACGCGCCGCCGCCGTGGCGGCCGCGTGCCGTCGGCGGCGCGGCGCGCCTGGTACGCAACGCATGGCGGGGGCCGCAGGTGGTGGGGGGTGGGTGGCTGACTGCGCTGCACCGGTGCGCGGTGAACCTGGTGGTGCCGTGCAACGAGAGCAAGGCGGCGTGCCGCGCCAACGGCACGCGGTCGTGGCACGCGGTGCACAGCCGGTTTGACAACGTCATGCTGCTTGTCATCCTGGCCTCCATCGCGTTTCTGGCGTCGACGCACAACCCGCAGTCGGCCGGCTTTGCGCAGTTGCTCTCTGTGTCTAACCTCGTCTTCCTGTCCCTCTTCTCCCTGGAGCTGGTGCTGAAGCTGGCGGCGTACGGCGTGATGCCGTACCTGCGCGACCCCTGGCTTGCCTTCGACGGCTTCCTCGTCGTGTTTGGCTGGCTGACCACCTACGTGGCGGTGCCGGGCGGCCTGCAGATTGCGCGCGTGCTGCGCGTGGCGCGCATCCTGCGCGTCCTGCGCCAGGCGCCCGCCTTGCGCGTCGTGTTCACCACCATGGTGGTGTCCCTCTCCTCCCTGTTCAACACCACTGTCGTCGTCGTGCTCTTCATCTTTGTGTTTGCGGTGATCGGTGTGGAGCTGTACGGCCCCGTTAACGCCGACCGCGCCACGCCGCCCGGCTGGTCCGCGCCGTGGCCCAATGCGGCAGAGGTGTTTGGGCTGAATGCCACCACGCCCGCCAACGCATCGGTAGTGGCAGCTGCCGCCGCGTACGCCGCCGCCAACCAGCCGGCGGAGGGGTTCCAGCGTAACGCGCACTTCCGCAGCGTGCCGTGGGCCATGCTCACCCTGTTCCGCGTCCTCACCGGCGACGGCTGGACGGACCTGTACCACGACGCGTGGCGGTACACGCCGTGGGCGCCGCTGTACTGGGTGGGCTACAACCTGCTCGTCGTGTTCATCATTGCCAACTTTTACCTCGCCACCGTACTGGAGCACTTTGAGAACTCGTCGGCGCTGGAAAACGGCGAGATCACGTTCTCCGACCTGGTGCGGTTCAAGGACATTTGGCGCGACCTGGACCCCGACGACACCGGCTACCTGCCCTTCTCCGCCCTCCGCCCCTTCCTGCTGCGCTTCTCCAAGTCCGGTCCCTGGTCCAAGGCCGCCATTGCACGCGGCGCGGACCCCGCCGCCACCACGCGGCGCACCACCGCCGCGCCTGCTCGTCGCACCCTGGCGCCTCGCCAAGCGGCGTACTACCTTGGCGTGGTTGGCAGTGGTGGCGGCGGCGGCGGCGGCGGCGGCGGCGGCGGCGGCGTTGGTGGCGGTGGCACGCCTGTGTCGCCTACTGCGCCGTCGGCGCCCAGAGGAAGCGAAAGCAGCGGCGGGGATGAGGCGGAAGACGATGACGGCGTGTGGGAGCCGACAGAGGCGGAGCTGGCGGCGGCGCGTGAGGAGGCGGAGGCGGCCATGAAAAAGAAGTTCCGCATTGGGGCGGCAGTGGACGCCGCCGGCCGCACGCCGTTCATGGCATACGTGGCGCGCGGGCTGTACTCGCGCCGCTGGTTTGGCCTGGTGCGCGCGGAGCTGCGCGCGCTCAGCCAGCTGGCGTACGTGCAGCGGTACATTGTGGAGCGGCGGCGCGACTACAAGTACTACTCCATGCTGCAGGCGGCGCTGGGGCGGGAGGATGGAGACGGCGGCGGCGGCGCAGCGGAGAGTGCGTACACGACGGAGCGGGAGGTGCGGTACGTGGCGAAGCTGCGGGAAGACGCGGCGCGCGCCGCCCAGGCGCTGCCAGAGAGCGAGCTGCCGGTCCCGTTTGGGAAGCTGCTGGTGACGCTGTGCAAGTGGAAGCTGGGGTCTGGCGTGCTGAGCCCCGAGGAGCGCCTGAAGCGTGAAGTGCGGCTGACGGCGTACTACAGCGACATGATGGCCGCCCGTGTGCAGGCGCTCGTTCGCGGCTACGTGGCACGGCGCGCCGTTCAATTCACACACACACGCGCCGCCATCGTGCTGCTGCAGCGGTGGTGGCGGCGGTGGGCGGTCGTGCAGCGCCTGCGTGCCGCCGCCATTGCTGCGCGTGCCGCCGGTCGGGTGGCACCGCCACACCCTGGCGCACTGCTTGTACCCGCTGCAGCAGCTGGCAGCGGGGCTGTGGCAGCCGTTGTTGTACCGTCGCCTGCTGCAATGATTGCACGGTTTGCCGCGCCGACCCCGTCACCGCCTCATGCATTGCCTCCACCACCGCCGCCTCATGTGTCACCGCCTCCACCGCCGCCACATGTTTCACCGCCGCCACGGCCACCGACAACGCCACGGCCTCCGCCACTCGCACATACGTCGACACCACCGTCGCCACCGCTCGATTCACACAAGTTGCCGCCACCGCTGCCGCCGCCGCTGCCGGAGCGGCACACACCGCACACGCCGCACACACCTACCAGTGCTGCTCATGAGCCTGCGGCGCTGCGCGGCATACTGCGCCGGCCTGGCAGCGACGGTGGCGGCGGTGACGCGGCGCGCAGTAGTGCAGAGGGCGGCATTGAGCGTGAGGGCGGCGGTGGCATGCTGCCCACCCGCAGTGCCGTCTCGGTCACGTTTGACCCAGCATGGGTACGGCGGACGGTCAGTAGCAGCCCCGGCAGCAGCCGCAGTGGCGGCGACGCGGGCGACGACGCCGTGGTTGTGAACCTGGAGGGGGACGGTGTTGCAACGATGGAGGTGGACTATCATGCGCCTGGCAGCAGCGTTGCCAGTGGTGCTGTGAGTGGCCGCAGCGACGAGGATACGGTGTTGCGCAGTCGCCTGCACGAGGCACATGCTGCAGGTGAGGTATCTGACCGTGTCGCCGTGGCCGCCATGCTGGCGGGCCTGTCCCTCGATGATGATGATGACGATGACAAGCCGCCGCCGCCGCCGGCAGGGCGGCGGCGATAACTTCACGGCTCCCCTGGTATTTTTGCCGCGTGCCCCACTGCGGCCGTGGTATTTGCGTATGTGCGTCTCGTTCTTGGTTGTTGCGCTGCCGTTCTGTGTCACTCCTTGCACGCGGTTCAATTTCTCATTTCCACTGCGGAGGAGCGCGCGCACACAAAAACAATGGCTATCAACCCCTAGAACGACGCCAAGCTCGCCTCGCGGTGGCCCTTGTCCAGGAAATCCCGCCACGCGCTCTTCTTGCCGTGCGCCGGCGCCTCCTCAATGCCGTCAATGCCGTACCCAATATCGTCAGACGCGGGCACCATGGTGCCGGTGCGCTGCACACAGGGTTGGGTGGGTGGGTGGGTGGGGGATGGGGGGAATGTGATGGTGTGCGCGTTCGTGCGCGTTGAAACGGCGGCACCAGGGGCACGCACCTTGCGCTCGTCCGCGGCGCGGTGGCGGCGGTGGTACCACACGTCGCGCGACGTCTTTTGCCAGTCGCCGCGCGTGGCATCCGACGAGTGCACAAAGTCGTACAGCGTGGTGGGCATGCCCTCCTTGACGTCGCGACCCTCGCGCTCAAACGTGGTGTGCACCGCCGCCGTGGTGGCAGCCGCCGCCGCCGCCGCCGCTGACGTCGCCGTCAGCGCAACCGCGCCGTCGTCGCCCGCGCCGCCCGCGCCGCCCGCCGCGGCGGCACCGCGCTTAGGGGACGCCGCCGCGCGCGCCGCCACCGTCGCCTCCAGCTTGTCGTCAATGTGCTTGAACTCGGTGCGCACGTGCGTGCGGTACCGCTCCATGTCAATCGTCTTGGCGCACATGCCGCGGCCGGGCGCGCGGTGGTAGAACCCCAGCTTGCGCTTGTCCAGCGGGTACTCCTTCATCGTGCCGCTCGAGTCATCGTACGGGTCGCTGGCGTACGTCGCCTTGCCAAACAGGCCCTCCTGCGCCGCCGCCAGCTTCTTGGGGAACGCGGTCACCGGCTGCTTCCCCTTGAACGCTGACCGCATCACCTCTGCCGGTGTGTGTGTGGGTGGGGGCGGTGGGAGGGTGGGGGTGGCGCGATGGCGGTGCAGATAGAGCGGTGGTCCAACAACAACGTCGTCAGCACGTACCCTTGTCCGTCTTCTTCTCCGCGCCCACAAAGATGACGGCGTCGCCATTCATGTACCGCGTCCCCTCCACCGCCACCTTCTTCTGATACATCCTGGCGGCGTGCGTGCGCGCGCGCGGGCGCGGCTACCAGTCCACTGCACAGTGCACAGTGCACGACGTGGACGACGCGCGGCTGCGGTCTCAAAAAAATCAAGTGTCCGCCGATTGTTCACGCTTCCAAGGTCAAACCAGCGGCGTCCCAGTGACGGTGCTTGTGCTGCATGCCCTCGTTTTCTGCCGCACCTCCGCCGCGGCTACTCACGGGTGTGCATATGTGTGTTGGGTATTGGGTGTGACGCGCGAATGCGTTACGAACCAGGTTCCACGGGTTGCGCAGGCTGCTGCTACTCAGGCTGTTCGGCCGTTGGTTAACTTGGGTTAACTTAACGTTAATTGCAATTCCGCTTGCCCCGCAATCTCGTTTAACCCCACGCAGTACAAGGTATCCTACTTTATACATGCGGTGCCGCATGTTGTGGCGCGGCAAGTCTGCGTGCACGGGGTCGAAAGGGTGGTGCCAAAGTCAGTTGGAAAAAATCACTGCCACTGCTGACGTGTGCATCCCTCTGCCAGCGCATGTTGTTGTTGTGTGCACGGATTGGTGAGTCCGCGCCGCCGCCACAAAATCCAAGCCGGCAGGTGGCGCCCCATGCGGCGTAGTGTGCAGTGCTCCCGTGTTTTTTGACGTGCTGCGTCGCGGCCGCGCGCCCGCCAACACCGCACCCCCTCGATTCGATTAGGGGAGAGGAGGACGAGGAGAGGGGGGAGAAGAGGAGGGGAGAGGTCGAGGGGTGAAGGCAAAGGCGGGGGGAGAGATGGCAGTGGTACATGGCGGCGGCGGCGGCGGCGGGGGCGTGCCGTCGCAGGATGCGCGCATGATGGAGGAGCTGGCGGCTCAGTTTGCTGCCGCCAAGCTCAAATACGAAGGTAAGCAAGCGCTGACTGCGAGGGTGTTTGTGTCGCCACCCACCCACACCCCCCACACCCGCCCCCTGACCCCCCCACACACACACACGCAGAGGAGCTGTACACACTGCGCGCGGGGCTGGCGACGGAGCGCAAGCGGCGCGGCGAGGCAGACGCGATGGTAGCGGCGCGGGAGGAGCAGGTGGCGACGCTGCAGCGGCAAGCCAACGAGCTGGGGTGGCAGGTGCAGGAGCTGGGCGCGGCGCTGGATGCGGTGGAGGGCGGCGACGCGTCAGAGTTCTTACGGCGGTGCAAGGAGGCGGAGGCACTGGCGGCGGAGCTGCAACGGGAGCGGCAGGCGCTGCTGGCAGAGAATGACGGTCTGCGGGAGGAGGCGGCGGCAGCGCAGTTGGCTGCCGCGCGCGATCGCGAGGCTGCCGCGTCTGCCACCGCCGCGGGCGCTGAGGCGCGCGAGGAGGCGGCGGCGGCACGACGGGAGGCGGCGGACGGCGCGGCGGCGGCAGCGGCAGCGGCAGATGCACGCGCTGCGGCAGCGACGGCGGCAGCGGCGGCACGGGCAGAGGCTGTGTCCGCTGCTGCCGCCGATGCAGAGGCGCGCATTGCTGCAGCCACCGCTCGTGCAGATGCTGCAGAGGCGGATGCCGCTGCTGCCCGCGCCGCGGCAGCTGCAGCTGATGAGCGGGCACGCGGCGCGCGTGTCGCAGCGGCAGAAGCAGTGCGCGCGGCGCAAGCGGAGCGCGACGTGGCGGCCGCGCGGTTGGCAGCGTTAGAGGCTGCCACCGCGGCGGCGGCGGCGGCAACGACGTCAGCGTCGGTAGCGCTAATGGCGACGTCCGGAGCACCACCGCTGCCGCCACCCCGCGGCGGCGGCGGCGGCGGCGGCCGGCGTGGCAGTGTTGGTAGTGACGCGGGCCGGCCAGCTGCGTCCAGCAGTAGCAGCAACGCGCTGCCGCCGTCCACCGCGGCAGCCCGTCGCATTGTTAGTCGACTGGCGGCCACGCCAGGCAGCCCGGCGGGTGGTGAGGAGAGCGCGGCGGCGGCGGGTCGGGAGTGGCCGGTGCGCGGCTGCGACGCGCTGACGGCGTCGCCGGCGTACGCGCGGGCGCGGCACGCCTTGCACGCCGTCGGTGGGAGTGACGCGGCAGTAGGAGCAGCGGCAGCAGCGGGGCCTGACGTGTTCGCACTGGCAGCAGAGGTGGGTGCGGCGTGCGCCGCGGTTGCCGCCGGCGACAGCGCGCTGGCAGCGGCTGGAGGGGACCCCACACACCTGCCAGCGCTTACAGTGGACCTGCCAGCCGCGCTGGCAGCTGCTGCCGCCGACGAGGCAGCGCCTGCCGCCCTCCTGCCGCTAGCAGCTGCCGCCGCTACCGTGCTTGCCAGCCGGGTGGGGGCGCTGTCAGCTGCCGCGACGGCAGCCAGCACCGCTGCAGCCACCGCTGCCGCCGCGCAGGCAGACGCGGCAGCTGCGTCGCACCGGCAGCATGCGGACCTGGCGAGCCGGCTTGCCGCGGCAGAGGAGCGCGTGGCGGTGCTGGCGCCGCGCGCTGCCGAAGTGGATGGCCTGCGTGCCTCCGCTGCAGCGGCAGAGCAGGGGCGCGCGGCGGCGGTGGCGCGGTGCGAGGAGCTGGCTGCCGCGTGCGCTGCCGCCGAGGCACGTGCGACTGCCGCATCTGCCGCGGCTTCTGACGCAGAGGCGGCGGCGGAGGATGCGTCGGCGCGCGTGGCGGCGGCAGAGCAGGCGGCGGCGGGTGAAGTAATGGCGGCGACGGAGCGTGCTGAGACAGCCGAGTCGGCAGCAGCTGCCGCACGAGCGACCGCAGGGGCGGCGGCTGAGCGCGCTGCCGCCGCCGAGGCAGCGGCCGCCACAGCAACTGCACAGTGCGCCGCAGCCACGGAACGCGCGGCAGCTGCGGAGGCAGCGGTAGCGGTAGCGCACGAGCAACTTGCTCGTGCCACCGCAGCAGTAGCTGCTGCTGAGGCGGAGGCGTCGGCCGCGGCGCAGCGTGCGGCGGATAGCGAGGTACGCGCTGCAGCAGACGCTGCGGCACAGGTGGCTGCGGCAATAGAGGGTGTGCGCGATGCGGAGGCCCGTGCAGCGGCGGCGGAGGCGGCGGCAGCGGCGGCGGAGGCGGCTGCAGCGGCGGCAGGGGGCGATGTGGCTGCAACCGCAGCTGCCCTGGCTGCGGCACAGGAAGCGGCGGCGGCAGCAGACGCACGGGCCGCCGCGGCCGAAGCTGCAGCAGTGGCGGCGTCCGCGGATGCCGCCGCGTTTGCCGAGCGGACGCGCACCGACGGCGAGGAGGCTGTGGCTGCGGTGCGCGCAGAGGCAGCGGCTGCGGCGACGGCGGCGGAGCGCCGCGTGGCAGAGCTGTCTGCCGCGCTGGAGGCGGCGCACGCGGCTGTTGTTGCAGCCGAGGGCGCCAGCGCCGGGGACCGGGACGCGGCCGCGGCCGCTGCTGCCACCCATGCAGCACAGCTGCAAGAGCGGCTGGCAGCCGCAGAGGCGGGCGCGGCGGCAGCTGGCGCAGCGCACGACGAGGCGGTGCGGCGGGTTGCGGAGCTGGAGGCCGCTGAGCACGATGCGATGGAGGAGGCTAGTCGCCAGCAGGAGGCACTGGCAGCTGCGCAGATGGGTGAGCGGGATGAGCGGGCACGTGCCGATGCGGCCGTCGCGGCGGCGGCAGAGGCGTCCGCCGCGCATGCTGCCGCGCTTGCTGCCGCGCAGAAGGCGCAGCGCGAAGCGGAGGCGGCACTGACAGCGGCAGCGGCAGGTGCCACCGCCGAGCTTGCTGCCGCGCGGGAGGCTGCCGCAGCAGCGCGGCGCGACGCGGAGGCGGCGCGCGCAGAGGCGGCGGTGAAGGCAGCGGCGGCGGAGCGGGCGGCAGGCATGTTGTCGGAGGTCAAGGCTGTGATTGCCGAGGAGCGCACGCGCACGGCGGCAATGCTGGCGCAGGCGGGGACGCGGATGCAGGACATGAAGACAAGCCTGCGCGCCGCGCTCCGTGACGGCGTGCAACGGGCTCTGGCGCAAATCAAGGCCCGCGACGCGGAAACGCGGCAGGCTGGCCGCGACGAGGCCGTGGCGTCCGGCGCGCTGGTGCCTGCCATGGAGTTTGAGCGCCGCGTGGCGGAGCGCGTAGCGGCGCGCGCAGCCACCACCACCTCGCTGGCTGCCGCTGCGTCCGGCCTGCAGATGGACGCCGTCACTCGCGCGGTGACGGAGGCGCGCGAAAAGGCGACCGCCGCGCTGTCCGCGGCGCACGCGGAGGAGCTGGCAGCCGCACGTGCTGCGTCTGACGTCCGCGTGACGGAGGTGGAGCGGCAGTGGCGGGCGGCAGAGGCGCGCAGCGAGGAGGCAGCGGCGGCGCTGGCGGCTGCTCGGGAGGAAGCAGCTGCCGCGACTGCCGCGCGGGATGCGGGCGCCTTGGAGGCAGCGCGGCAGCGGGAGGTGTATGTGGCGGGCGCGGCGGCAGCCGCGGCGGCGGCGGTGGGCGCCGTGCTGCGTACCGTGCCGCCGGTGGTGTCGCGGGCGTGCCATTACGCCACGCCCACGTGGGAGGCCGTAGCGGAGTTTGCCGCCACTCTGGCGGGCGACGAGCTGCGTGAGGCCGTGCAGACGGCGGGCGGCGAGCTGTTGTCGGTGGACGCGCACCTCCTGCCCGCCGTCCTGTCCGTCCTCCCTGCCGTCACTACCGACCTGGTACGCGTGGTGTCTGACGCAGCGGCAGGCGCGGCGGCAGCGGCGGCGGCAGACGCCGAGGCGCGTGCAGGCGTAGCGTTGCAGGCGGCTGCAGAGGAGGCAGGCGCTCTGCGCGCGCAGCTTGCAGCTGCACAAGATGCTACCGCTGGCGCTGCAGCAGCGGACGCCGAGGCGCGCGCAGGCGCAGCGGCAGCGGCAGCGGAGGAGGCGAGCCGCGAACGCACCAGCCGGGAGGCGGCGGAAGCAGAGGCAGGCGCCCTGCGTGCACAGCTTGCAGCTGCGCAAGCTGCCGCGGCCACCGCCGCGCCAGCGCCGAGTGGCAGAGTAGCGGGTGCCGCCGTGGCAGCCGCACTGGGGTTGGTACCACACATTCTTAACTCGGCGTGCTACAACGCGTCACCGTCGTGGGAGGTGGTAGCAGACGAAGCCACGGTGGCGGTGCGGGATGCGCTGCTGGCGGCGGTAGCAGGTGCGGGCGGGGACGTTCACATTGTGGAGGCTGACCTCCTGCCCGCCGCCGTTGCCACGCTGCCGGGGGTGACCGCCGCGCTGGTGCAGGTGGTCACTGCCGCGGTGGGCGGCGCGCTGGCAGCCGCTGCGCCGCCCGTCGACGGCACGAGCACGGCAGGCGACGGCGGCGGCGACGGGGCAGCCGCTCTCGCCCGCGCGGCAGACGCAGAGGCGCGGGCGGTGGCGGCGGAGAGCGAGGCCAGCGCAGCCGCGGCGCGCGCGGCCGACGCGTTGCAGCGGATGGCAGAGGCGACGGAGGCAGCGGCTGCGGCGGCGGCAGACGTGACGGCACGTGATGCGCGTGCCGCCGCCGCAGAGCAGGCGGCAGCGCAGGCCGCAGCGCAGGTGGCAGCGGCGGAGGCGCGGGTGGCAGATGAGGTGGCTGCCGCGGTGGCGGCTGCTGTCGCGGATGCTGCTGCCACCGCCGCGACGGCCGCCGACGCGCGGGTTGCCGAGGTGCAGGCAGCGGCAGAGGCGCGCGTGGCAGCAGCGGAGGCGGCGTTGGCGGCCGCTGAGGCGCGGTACGCAGAGGCACATGCTGCGGCAGTCGCGGCGCGTGAGGCAGCGGTAGCAGAGGTTGCAGGGCTGACGGCGCAGCTGGCGCAGGTGGAGGCGGACGTGGAGGCACGCATTAGCACCGCGGTGGCAGCCGCGGCGGTGGCATCAGCAGCGCGGCGACATGCGCCGCCTGCCTCTGGCAGCCGCTCCAGCAGCCGTGACGGTCGGCGGCAGGTGGCGGGCGGCGAGAGCAGCGGCGGTGCGGCGGTGGCGGCGCGGGCGCGGGCGCGGTCGCATGATGCTGGGCACGTGGTTGGCGGCTCGCCGCCCGGCGTCCCGCCGCTGTCCCTCTTCCCTAGCCTGCTTGCCGCCACGCATGTGGGCCGCCAGACGTCAGTGGTGACCATCCCCATGGACGGCACCACGGTGGACACGGCGGCAGCTATCCACCTGGAGACAGACGACGTGGTGGTGACCACCGCTGGCGGCGGTGAGGCGCCATCCACGCCACCGCGGGACGTGACGGGCGGCAGTGGCAGCGTTAGTGCTCGTAGCACGGTGAGCCGGCACAGCCTGGTACCCCCACCGCCGCCGGCAGCGGCAGCGACCAGCCCGCTGCATTCACGCACCAGCCCGCTGCATTCACGTACCAGCGTGGTTGCCGGCAGCAGCGGTGACGATGGTGGCGACAGCGTCCACCGGGCACCTGCGTCGTTCCCCCTGTCCCCAAGTCATGACGCCGAGTTGCCGCCTGCCGCACCAGCGGATGCGCTGCCTGCCGGCGACGCAGCAGCAACTGTCGCGGTTGATACCACCTCGGTGGAGTTGGAAGGTGGCGTGGCGGGGGCGCACGACGGTAGCGCTGGCGATGTGGAGACCAGCGACGTCGTGGGTGGCCCTAGCGCTGCGGCACCACCCGTGGAGGGCGGTGAGGTTGCCGGCGCCGCCGCGTATGTGGTGGACTACGCCGGCATGGCGGCAGCGCTGCAGGCCGAGTGCGACGCGCAGCTGTCGGCGCTGTCGGCAGAAGGGTACAGCGCGGCGCGGCACCAAATGTGGCTGCATCACCAAGCAGCAGCCAGTGCTGCGCTGCCGTGGACGTACAGCGCGGAGGAGTGCAGCGCCTGGCTGGCGGCGCAGGTGGCGGCGCTGGAGGGGGACGCCGTGTACCAGGCGTACGCCGCGTGGGCGGCGGGCGACGAGGCAGCGTTTGCAGGGCTGGATGCTGACGCTGTGAACGCTGCCGGCAATGCCCTGTACAACGCCATCTATGCGCACTATCAGGATGGCATCAGCCGCGTACAGGCCGCTGCCGCTGCTGCAGCGCCGCCGGCGGCTGTCGCACCTGTAGACGCCGCCAGCGGCGCCGCCGCCAGCGGTGCACCCGCAGCGGCGGCCGACGCGACTGCGTCGGCGGTGGAGGAAGAGGTGCGTGCGCGTGCGGCAGGCAAGGTGGCGGACGGCGAGCTGGAGGCTGGCGAGGTGGAGGAGTGGGTGCAGCGCCAGATGGCGGACTGGGCCGCGATGCAAGCACCCACGCCGGCTGCATTTGAGGGGACGGCGCGCGTACTGACGTGGGGTGCTGGGTCGGGTCCTGGCACGCCGACGGGCGAAGAACCAGGTGCGCCTGGCGGCGGCGGCGGCGGTCGTTCACGGAGTGGCAGCAATGCCAGCAACGCGTCGTACGGCCGTGCGCGCAGCCGGTCGCTGTCCATTGACGGTGCCGGCGCCGGTGGTATTGCACTTGGCGTCGGCCCCGTCGCGGCACGTGCGCGCCGTCGTGCATCAGATGCTGCTACTGCATCATCAGCGACAGCTGCTGCTGCTGCTGCTGCTGCTGCAGCTACTGTTGCTGCGTCTGCTCACAGCGCGGATGCCGCACCCGCGGCGCCGCTGGCGCCACCACCCGTGGCAGCTGCTCTGCCACCCCTCCGCCCACCTGTCGTGCCGCCGCCACAGGCAGCGGCGCCCGCGACTGACGCAGCCGCGCCGTTCACGGTGCCGCACATTGACACCTCCCTGCCGTCAGGCCGTGCTCACACGCCGGTGCCAGGCGGTGACGGCGATGGCGAAGGGGGTAGCAGCGTAGCAGCGAACAGCGGAGATGCAGCGGTGGCGGCTACACCGTCTGCGCCCCCTAGCGGCGGGCGCGCGTCGGCAGCATCAAGCGGCGGCCTCCCCAAGTTTGTGTCGAATGCTGGGTCCGGCACCACGACACCCAGTGATCGGGGCGGCGGCGGCGGTGGCAGCGGGCGGGGTGGCGCGAGCCGGCCGCGGTACGCCGCCATGTCGTCGTACCGGGACGCGGCCGACCACATGGCCAGCCTGCGGAAGGCGGCAGCGGAGCGGGACGCGGAGGAGCGCGCTGCCGCCACCGGCGGCTCCATGTTTGGCTCGTTCATGAACGTGTTCCGGCCTCGCGGCCCGGCACTCACGGATGAGGAGCTGGCAGCGCAGCAGGCGGCCGGCCTGCTGAAGCCGAAGGATGCGCTGAACCCCAGCGGGCCGCCGCCCACCAGCGCCCCCGCGCTGGCGGGCCTTGTGTCGCGCCCGCCGCTGCCGGCGCCAGCTGCAGCGACAACGCCAGCGCCGGCGCCGCCGCCGCTGCCAGCCGCCGCCGGCGGCGGTGGCGCACCGCCGTTTGGCAGCAGCAGCAGCAGCCGCGCGGCGCCGCCATCAGGCGCCTGGATTGATGCGTCACCGGGCGCGTCGGCGCCCATGGGTGGCGGCACCGCACACCTGCTGTATACACCCGGCAGCGTGGGCCCGCCGCTGGACGGGACGGCTGACCTGGGTGTGGGGACCATGGTGGAGATGGTGGATGAGGAGGCGGATGAGGTGGTGACGGGCGTGGTGGAGATGGTGTCGGTGGATGGCGACACCGGCAGCATGGGCGGCAGCTACATGGAGGAGGGCGAGGAGGGCGGAGGTGCGGAGGAGGAGGAGGGGGACATGGAGGCGCCGGAGGGCTACTCCTAGATGCGCGACGAGGACACCAACCTGTACCTGCTGCACGACGAGACCGGCATCGTGTACAACATCGTGCTGTCGGCCGGCGGCCACGAGCTGTTGAAGGAGCCGTACGGCCGGCTGCAGGACGACGACACCATCGCGCCGTTGACGGAGCAGGAGCTGCAGCAGCTGGCGGAGGAGGCGACGGGGGAGGATGCGTAGGGCCCCCTCCCTCTTGTGCGTGATAATTAATAGATGCTATGATGGCTTATTATGATAATGAATACATCGATGATTGTAGTGGTGTGTCGCAACCACACGCGATGCGTGGGTGCTGCTTCAATGCAAACATTGGCACGTGCCGACATTCCGATGACAAGGGCAACGGGGCACACGCAACACAACAGCGTACACAGCGGGGACAGTCAAGGTGCTCAATCCCGGGAACATGGTTACACGTCATAACACAACCCAGGCACACGTGTTGTAAGCAGGAGTCGGGCGCTATGCCAGCGGCACAACGCGCGCCTTGTTGGCGCCAAACCCGCCGCGGCTGCTACTGCCACCGCTGTCAGGGCTTGGCGACGCGGGGTCCAAGCCGGTGCCAGCGCCCAGGTTTGACGGCGCCGCGCCGGTGGTGGTGCCGGCCTCCGCCAGCGATGTGGGTGTTGCTGCCGCTTCTGGTGCTGACGGCGCGTCGGCAACACTGGCGGCGGCTGCCGCTGCCTTGGCGAGGGTGCGCCGACTTGCCACATCGGTGCGCGTCAGGTACACAAAGTGCGTCTCGCCGTACGCCTTGAACTGGCGCTCAATGGGGCGGTCCTCGTTCACCGCCGCCAACACGTTGGCAATGGAGAAGGTGCCGGCCGCCTGCCGGTCGTCGCGGAGTGTGCTGCAGCGGGGTGGTTAGGTGGGTGGGCGGTGGTGGGCGGTTGGGGTGACGGCAGCTGCTAGATAGCAGCGCAAACCGCGGCGACGACGCCGGCACGCACGTTAGCTTCTCCCAGAACGCATTGCCCAAGAACCGTGTGCGCAGGGCGCGCTGCAGGTGGAAGGCCGCCGCCAGCACCGAGGGCGCATTCTGCATTGCCACCGCAAAGCGCTCGATGGTGACGGAGGCCGACAAGGGGTTGCCCGCCAGGTCCTTCTCACACAGCGAGTCCTCCAGCGCCCGCGGGCCAGCACGGCTGCGGTAGTCCTCGCCATACGTGTCCCGCATCAGCGCTTGCAGCTCATCCAGCCCTGTGGGGGAGTTTGGAATGTGGGAAGGTGTTGGAGGTGGAGGTGCCAGGCGGTACCAGCCCGTATTCCTGTCGCGCTCACGCACCAAGCACACCGTTGTTGTTGGTGTCATACACGCAGAAGGAGAAGAGCGGCAGCGTGGTGTCATCCGAGGTGCACAGGTTCCAAGAGAAGAGCGTGAACAGCTTGAATCCTGCGGTAGTTGGTGTGATGGGCGGGCGGGGGCGGGTCGGTGCGGTTGCCGCCTGCAGCAGCGGTAGAGCGGTTGCTGCATGCCATGCAACATGGGTGCGCGTACCGATGCTGTCCTCGCCGTCCTTGTACAGCGCAAACAAGCGCTCCACAAGCGGCGACCGCGGGACGTCCAGGTAGTCCAGAAACTCATTTAGCAGCAGTTGGTTGTCTGTCGTGCGTGGTGGTGTGTGTGTGTTTTGAGTGCGTGTGCGAGTGTGCGCACGGAACCCGCCGCCCGCCTGCTGCCCCTCTCGCGCGCCACGCACTGTGCGCCTTGTTGGCTTGCTTGAATTGCGTGTACATCTTCCAAAAGTGCGGCTCGTCAATGCCCGTCGCCAGAATGGTGGCTTGCATCGCCACGCGCAGCTCGTCGCGCTCGCGCGTGTGCAAACACGACTGGCACAGCCCCATGGCACCCGTTGGTGATGTACCGGTAGGGCAAGCAGCGCGGCGCTGCGGCTACAATTACTCTTACGGCTTCCGTGCAAACACTGCCACTAATGTGTCAGTAGGGACATGGTGTTTTGCTGGCAGGTGGCCAGCCTACTTTTGCGGTCGCTGTGCACGGTTGCGCGCACCGATAACATGGTGTATTAACCTCTGCCGTTACCTCCTGTCAGCGGTCCGTCGCATGCGGGCAAGAAGCGCGACGCAGCCGAACACCAAACAAGCATCAACACATTGGTGCCAACAACTTCAAGTGCACCAGCCGCCAGGGGCGCGGTCAATACTACACGCGCCGCGTGGCAACCTGGCAAGCGCGCAGTGCGCGCTCAGTGGCGCTCACTTGCTAGCTGCGCTACCACTACCCGTACTGGCGGCGCCACCGCGCTGGCGCTTGGCAGGCGGCTGCCGTTCGCTGTCACTGCCGCTCGACGCCGGCTTTGCCGGTGACGGCGACGGCTTCGCGACGGCGGACGCGGCCTCCGGCGCCTTGCGCTTGACGCCGGCAGGCACTATTACCTCCGGTGCTGCTGCTGCTGCTGCCGCCGGCGCCTTGCCCGCGTCACTGCCAGCATCACTCCCGGCGTCGTCGCTCCCATCCTCCTCGCTATCCTTGTCGTCGCTACCATCGCCGTCGTCGTCGCCGTCGCTGTCGCTCCCACTGCCGCTGCCGCTGCCGGCGGCGGCATCGTCGTCGTCGTCCTCGTTGGCAGCCGCGACGGGGTCCTCCACAATGGCCGCCTCGCTGGCGGTCACGGTGGCCACCGCGCCGCCGCCCGACGCGAGGGCGACTGAGTGCTGGCCGCCCAGCGCGATGCACGACACGACGGCGCCCGCCATGTCGCCCGCCGCCCGCGCGCTGCCACCGGCACCGCCGGCAGCGCGCACGATGGCAAACGGCATGTTCTCGTCGCCGTCGCCGCCGCTGCTCAGCTGGCTGTTCTCACCGAACCCCCACGCGTACGCGCCGCCGTCCACGGTGGCGGCAGCGGAGGTGCAGGAGCAGGCGGCGATGGAGGCAACTGCCACGCCACCAAAGGCGGCGGCGGGGATGGCGCGCGGGATGAGGGAGGCGGCAGACACGGGCACGGTGCCGCGGCGCGCCGTGGAGAGGCCCAGCTGGCCTGAGTCGCCGCGCCCTGCCGCCAGTACGGTGCCGTCGCGGCGCAGGAAGAGGGTGTGCTGGCTGCCACCCACCACTGACAGCAGGTTGGTGGCGCCGTCAGTGGCAGCCGGCGTGGCCAGCGTGGGCACCGACACCAGCGCACCACGGTTGTCCACGTCGCCCACCCCCAGCTGGCCGTACGAGTTCAGGCCGCAGGCGTACACGCGCTCCACCAGCGCGTCAGGCGCGCCACCGGCCGCCGGCGGCGGGTAGCGCACCACCACAAACGTGGAGTAGCCGACGGCAAACACGGACACCACAATGGGCGTGGTGGCGGCAGCGCACCGCGCAGTATGCGCAGCTGCCATTTCTGCCAGCGAGGCAGGCGCTGCAGGCGCCGCGTCGGTAGACGCGCCAGCGGGCCGCTTGCGCTTGGCACCCGCGGCGCCGGGCGTGGAGGGCGTCGCGCCGCCTGCAGCGGCGGCGGTGGCGGCAGCACGGCCACTGGGTGTGGCAGTGGAACCGGCGGCGGCAGCTGCAGCGACAGCGGCGGGGCCACGTGGAGGCGACAGCAGCGCGGCGGCAGCAGCAGCGGCGGTGCGCACGGCTGCAGGCGAGAGGAGGCCAACGCCGCTCTTGCGGCTGCCGCCACGCGCGCCCGGCAGCGGTGGCACCACCAGCGTGTGCGGCGCAAGGTGGATGCCGGACGTGCGGTTGCCGCGCAGGCGCACCTCCGTGATGGTGCGCCCCAGCTGCCCCTGCCCGCCGTAGCCCCACACCACCGGCACGCCGGTGGCAGACAGCATGGCGGTGTGGTCGGCGCCGCTGGAGACGGCGATGGCGGGGCCGTAGGCGTCAAACACGGCGGACATGAAGCGCGGCGTCAGCTGCTTCTGCGTCTTGGCGTCAAACCCCAGGTAGCCGTCCGCGCCCTTGTACGTGCCCCACGCGTAGATGCGGCCCTGCACGTCCAGCGCCAGCGAGTGCGAGTCGCCCGCCGCCACCGCCACCACCGGCGCGCCCTCCAGCAGACCGCGCACACGGCCCGGCCGGTTCTCAGCGCCAGCGCGGCCCAGCGCGCCGTCATCATTGCAGCCCCACGACCACACCTGCCCGCCCGCCGCCAGGCCCAGCGTGTGCAGTCCGCCCACCGCCAGCCGCACGATGGGCACGCGCGTCAGCGCGCGCAGCAGGCGCGGGTGCTCCAGCGTGTACTCCTCGTCGCCGTGCCCCAGCTGGTCGCAGTCGCCCGTGCCCCACGAGTACACTGCCAGCGCCGGCGCCGGCGCCGCTGTCGCCGACGCGCTCTCCAGCGTGGCGGTGGGCGGCAGCGGCAGGAGGGCGTAGCACGCCGCCGTCGCTGGTGCACCACAGCCTGCCGGCACCGCCGGCGCCGCGGCGGGCGTGGCAGGCACGGATGCAAAGTAGTCATGCGCGTCATACTTGTTCTTGCGCTCGCCCTCACCCGACGCGCCACCAGCGGCGGCGGCGGCGGGCGCGGCGGGGGCTGCGGGGGCGGCAGGCGCCGCCGCCGCCCCCGCCCCCGCGCCCGCCACGGAGGCCGACAGCGCGCCGGCGGGGGGGGCCGCGCGGGGCGGGGGCGGCCCCCCACCCCCCCCCGGCGCAGCCGGCACCCGGCCGGGGGCCCCCACCCCCGCGGCCCCCCCCCC
>Ga0066256_1001507_pt1 | contig 31052 bp, 25 predicted proteins | sample ThiBio_1000_biof_FD_87107 | JGI IMG/M metagenome (GOLD analysis project Ga0066256, IMG submission 87107) | Wastewater bioreactor microbial communities from Cape Town, South Africa - Thiocy_expt_1000_biof (version 2) | ecosystem: Engineered > Bioreactor > Thiocyanate-remediating >... | reverse complement strand
TGCCCTGGGGGGTGAATTCCAGCTCCAGCTCGCCCGCTAGGTACTGGCGCTCGAACTCCTTGTTCTCGCCCACGTACGACGAGATCATCTTCTTGATCTGGCGGGTTTCGAGCAGCTTGCCCAGACCAAAGCCGTCCACGCCCGCGTTGTTGGAGATCACGGTGAGGTTCTTGACGGCCGAATCGCGCAGCGCGTCGATCAAGGCTTCAGGAATGCCACACAGCCCGAAACCGCCTACAGCCATGAGTTGGCCGTCTGCAACCACGCCCTTCAGGGCTTCGGCTGCGGAGGGGAATATCTTGTTCACCACGATCTCCTTATGAATGGGATGCGCTACGATACTACGTACTTAAATAAGTAGTTTTCCGTAAAGATTAGCACTATGGAAGTGGATTACCGGCTCGCTTTTGACATGGCTCCCGTGGGGCTGGTGCTGTCGCGCAACCGCACCATGGTCGACTGCAACCGCCATGTGTGCGAGATGTTCGGTGCCTCACGCGAGGTGCTGATCGGCCAGTCGTTCCAGATACTTTATCCGAGCGCTGACGAGTACGAGCGCCTGGGCGCACACATGGAGCCCATCCTGAACGCCAAGGGCCACTATGCGGACAACCGCATCATGAAGCGCGCCAACGGCGAGGTCTTCTGGTGCCACGTGTCGGGCCGCGCACTCAACCGCAATGCCCCACATGAATCCGGCATCTGGAGCTTTGAAGACCTCAGTTCGCAGCGCACCGTGAAGGCAGAACTCACGGGCCGTGAGCGTGAGGTGGCCGCACGCCTGCTGGAAGGCCTAACCTCCAAGGAGATTGGCCGGGCGCTGGAGATCAGCCACCGCACCGTAGAGATCTACCGCGCGCGCCTCATGCGCAAGTACAACGCGTCCACCGCAGCCGACCTGGTGCAAAAACTGCTCGCAGGCGGCTGAAGCGGGGCGGCCTGTACGTCGCCCCCTGCGCGGGGCCTGCTACTTGGCAGGTCCGTCAATGACTTCCGCAGCGGTGCGAAACGCCTCTACCGCCGTCGGCAGTCCGCAATAAACGCTGGCGTGCAGCAGCACCTCCTGCAGTTCCTCGGCCGTGGCGCCGTTGTTCAGCGCGCCACGCACATGGCCCTTGAGCTCATGCTGCTTGCCCAACGCGATCAGCATGGAAACCGTGATCAGACTGCGGGTCTTGCGGTCCAGCCCGGGGCGCTGCCAGACATCGCCCCACGCATTGCGCGTGATGTATTCCTGGATGGGCTGCGTGAAAGAAGTGGCGTTGCCCAGCGCACGGTCCACAAAATCATCACCCATGACCTCGCGGCGGGTGGCCAGGCCTTTTTCGTAGTCTTTGGACGGGTTTGCTGTCACGCGCGCTCTCCTTGAAAGGTTGAAACATCAAGGCCCGATGGTAGCGAGCACGCGCAACGCCCCCGCCATGAAAACCACAGAACAAAAAGCCCGGCGCGTGCACTGCACACACCGGGCTCAATCAAGGCATGCTCAGCCCACCCGATGCCGCCTTTCAACGGCATGGAGCAGAAGCCCTTAGGGTCAGGCGCTGGCGCCGCCTGCGGCCAGGTCAAACCGGTCGAGGTTCATCACCTTGGTCCAAGCCTTGACGAAGTCCTGCACAAACACCGCCTGCGCATCGCTGCTGGCATAGACCTCGGCCAGCGCGCGCAGCACGGAGTTGGAGCCAAACACCAGGTCGCCCACCGTGCCGGTCCATTTTTTGGCACCGGTGCTGCGGTCCACACCATCCAGCACACCTGCTGCGCCCGCTGACTTCTGCCATTGGGTGCGCATGTCGAGCAGGTTCACAAAGAAATCATTGCTCAAGGTGCCGACGCGCTGCGTGAAGACACCATGGGCCGCCTGCCCCACATTGGCACCCAGCACGCGCAAGCCCCCCACCAGCACCGTCATCTCGGGTGCCGTCAGCGTGAGTTGGTTGGCGCGGTCCACCAGCAACTCGGCCACGGCGCCTTCCAAGCCAGGGCGCACGTAGTTGCGGAAGCCATCGGCCACAGGCTCCATGACCTCGAACGACGGCACATCAGTCTGCTCCTGCGAGGCATCGGTGCGGCCGGGGGTGAAAGGCACGGTCACCTCCTGCCCGGCATGCTTCGCTGCAGCCTCGACGGCGGCGCCACCGGCCAGCACGATCAGGTCAGCGAGCGAGATCTTCTTGCCGCCGGTCTGCGCGGCATTGAAGTCGCGCTGGATGGCTTCGAGTTGACCCAGCACCTTGGCCAGCTGTGCAGGCTGGTTCACGGCCCAGTCCTTCTGCGGTGCCAGACGGATGCGCGCGCCGTTGGCACCGCCGCGTTTGTCGCCGCCCCGGAAGGTGGAGGCCGAGGCCCAGGCCGTGGACACCAATTCTGGAATGGACAGGCCTGATGCCAGCACCTTGGCCTTGAGCGCAGCGATGTCCTGCGCGTTGACCAGAGCGTGATCGACGGCGGGAACCGGGTCTTGCCAGATCAGCACTTCGGCGGGGACTTCCGGGCCCAGGTAGCGGGCACGCGGCCCCATGTCGCGGTGCGTGAGCTTGAACCAGGCGCGTGCAAACGCGTCGGCAAACTGCTCAGGGTGCTCCAAGAAGCGGCGCGAGATCTTTTCGTAGTCCGGATCAACGCGCAGCGACAGGTCGGTAGTGGGCATGGTGGGCACCAGCTTTTTCGACGGGTCGTGGGCGTGCGGGATCGTGGCTGCTGCGCCCTTGGCCGTCCACTGGTGGGCGCCTGCAGGGCTCTTGGTCAGCTCCCACTCGTAGCCAAACAGGTTCTCAAAATAGTTGTTGCTCCACTGCGTGGGCGTGGTGGTCCAGGTCACTTCCAGGCCGCTGGTGATCGTGTCGCCGCCCTTGCCCGTGCCGTGGCTGCTCTTCCAGCCCAGGCCCTGTTCTTCGATGCCTGCGCCTTCGGGCTCTTTGTCCACCAGGGCAGCATCGCCTGCGCCGTGGGTCTTGCCAAAAGTGTGGCCGCCTGCGATGAGCGCCACGGTTTCTTCATCGTCCATGGCCATGCGCGCAAAGGTGTCGCGGATGTCGCGCGCCGCAGCGAGGGGGTCAGGGTTGCCGTTCGGGCCTTCGGGGTTCACATAGATCAGGCCCATCTGCACAGCAGCCAGCGGGTTGGCCAGGTCGCGCTCGCCGCTGTAGCGCTTGTCGCTGCCGAGCCAGGTCGACTCAGCGCCCCAGTACACGTTCTCATCGGGTTCCCACACGTCGGGGCGGCCGCCCGCAAAACCGAAGGTCTTGAAGCCCATGGATTCGAGCGCCACGTTCCCGGCCAGGATCATCAAATCGGCCCACGAAATCTTGCGGCCATATTTCTGCTTGACCGGCCAAAGCAGGCGGCGCGCTTTGTCCAGGTTGGCGTTGTCAGGCCAGCTGTTGAGTGGTGCAAAACGCTGCTGCCCTGCCCCTGCGCCACCACGGCCATCGGCCAGGCGGTAGGTGCCCGCGCTGTGCCATGCCATGCGGACAAACAGCGGCCCATAGTGGCCAAAGTCTGCAGGCCACCAGTCCTGCGAGTCGGTCATCAGCGCGTGCAGGTCAGCCTTCACGGCGGCCAGGTCCAGGCTCTTGAATTCCTCGGCGTAGTTGAAGCCGTCACCCATCGGGTCGGTGAGCGGCGAGTTCTGGTTCAGGGGGCGGAGATTGAGCTGGTTGGGCCACCAGTCGGCATTGCGGGGGCCCGTGGGCGCAGCCTTGGTGTGGTCAAAGGGGCACTTGGCTTCTGTCGTCATGGGTCATCTCCTGTGAAAGCGCGTCGGCAAAACGTATCGACAGGACAGATGGTAGGAAGCAAACCATGACAGGTAAATTGAATCGATTGAATCTCATCAATAGCCAATTTCAATAAAACACCTGCACTCCATTGATTTCACTGCACCCCATGGATTCATCAATCAAACAGGAGATCGCTCTAACGCAAGCGAGCCAACGGCAGTCCAGGTGCCCCCATGTCAGCGCGCAGGATGCGACCATGGGTGGAGTCCGTGACATACACGGTAGTGCGCCCTGCCCCGCCAAACGCCAGATTGGTGGTGGAGCTGCCCGGCGCGCCGCGCAGCACCTGCACCGGCTCGGCCCGGTGGTTCAGCACCCACACATAGCCCAGGCCGGGGTTGGCCACCAGCAAGCGGCCCTCGGCATCCACAGCCAGACCATCCGGGCCGCTGGGGCCATACGAGGTGAAGAACTGGCTGACCTTGGCCACGCTGCCGTCGGGCAGCAGCGGCACGCGCCACACGCAGTTGCCGCGCGTCACGGCCAGGTACAGCACACGGCCATCGGGCGACAGGGCCACGCCGTTGGGGCTGGGCACGTTGTGCAGCAGCAAATCGAGCTGTCCGTTGGGCCGCAGGCGGTACAGACGGCCACTCGGGTCATGCAGGCCGCTTTGGCCCTGGTCGGTGAAATAGAGGTTGCCTTCAGCGTCAAAGATCAGGTCGTTCACGCCCTTGAAGCGCTCGCTGTTGCGGCGCTGCAGGTACGGGGTGACGGCGCCCGTGGCCACATCGAGCTGCATCAGGCCGTTCTTGTAGTCGGTGATGAGCAGCGTGCCGGGCTTCAAAAACTTCAGGCCGTTGGGCTCGCCGTCGTACTCGGCCACCAGCGCCCATTCGCCTTGGGGGTTGATGCGGAAGACGCGGCCCCAGGGGATGTCGCTGACGTAGAGGTTGCCTGCGTCATCGAACACCGGGCCTTCCAGAAACGAATCGGTGCGCGGGCCTCAGGGGCTCGCAGCAAAAACGTGGCGGGTTTTTCCAATTCGTTCAGTCGGGGGCGGCAGTATCGAAACCATACAGTCGCGCCGGGTTGTCGACCAGGATGCGATCCATGGCAGCCTCGCTGCCAGCCCAGGCCTGCAGCAGGTCCACCAGATCGGCGTCGTTCACGGTGCCGGGCGTCTCGGTGGTGTGCGGCCAGTCGCTGCCCCACACCAGACGGTCGGTCGCAGCCTGCACCAGGGCCTGGCCCAGCGGCAGCGTGTCGGCATAGCTGGGGCCATGCACGGTCGATCGCATGTAGGCACCCGAGAGCTTGACCCAGGTGTTGCCCCCATCAAGCAAGCCGCGCACCACGCCATAGGCCTGCGCAGCGGGGCCTTCAGCCGGGTCGATGCGGCCCAGATGGTCGATGACCAGAGGCACAGGCAGGGTGCGCAGTTGGGGCGCAAACGCGACGAGCTGCTCGGGGTGCGCAAAGATCTGGATATGCCAGCCCGTGCAGGCTGGGTGCTCGGCCACCTTGCGCGCCAGCGTGGCCAGCATGTCAGGTGTGGTGGTGCCCCACGATTGGGGCGAGACAAAGTTGACCCGCAGCCCGCGCACACGGCGTGCGGCCAGATGGGCCAGTTCATCGGCACTCACGCCCTCGCCCACCACGGCCACGCCGCGCGCATCGTGGCCCAGTTGGTCCAGCGCATCCAGCGTGCAGGCGTTGTCGGTGCCGTAGGTGGACGGCGTGACCACCACCGTACGCGTGGTGCCCAGGCGCGACTGCAACTGCCGGTACGCCACCACGGGCGCCACCGGCGGCGTGCGCGGCCAGTGGACTGACGGCGCGAAGCGCGGGTCAAAGATGTGCATGTGGCTGTCGCACGCGCAGGGTGGCAACGGGCGCTGTGGGCGGTTCAGACCCACGGAGTGCGGCACGGGCGTGGTCAGCGCTGGCAGGGGCATGGGTCAGTCGAGTTTGATATTGCCCTTCTTCACCACCTCGCCCCACTTCGCGTCTTCCTTCTTCAAGAAGGCGGCAAAGTCTGCGGGTGTGGAGCCCACCGGCTGCGCGCCCAGGTCGGCCAGGCGCTGCTTCACTTCATCTTCCTTCAGCACGTCTTGCAGAGCCTGCTGTAGCTTGGTGGCGATGGGGGCGGGCACGCCTGCGGGCAGGAAGACGCCGTTCCACTCATAGGCCTCGTAGCCGGGGATGGCGGCCTCGGCCACGGTGGGCACATCGGGCAGGCGCTTGGATCGCTCGGGGGCCGACACAGCCAGCGCGCGCAGTTTGCCGCCTGCCACATGCGGGTAGGTGGCGGCCACGGTGCCGAACATGAAGTCCACCTGGCCAGCCATCACATCGGTGATGGCGGGGCCTCCGCTCTTGTAGGGCACATGCACCATATCAAGGCCCAGCTTCTGCGCCATCAGCTCTGCCGCCAGACGCTGCACCGTGCCGCTGCCGCCCGAGGCAAAGTTGATCTTGCCCGGCTGGGCTTTGGCCTTGGCGATCAGCTCGCCCACGTTCTTGTAGGGCGCATCGGCCTTCACGATGAGCACGTTGGGCGCCAGCAGCACCAGGGACAGCGGCTGCAGTGCATTGGCGGCATACGGCATCTTGGGGAACAGGTGCGGGTTGATGGAGTACGGCGTGGCGTCGTACAGCATGGTGTAGCCATCTGCCGGGGCCTTGGCCACAAAGCTGGCGCCAATGGTGCCGCTGGCACCGGCCTTGTTGTCCACGATCACGCTGCCGCCCAGCTTGGCACCCAGGCGGGTGGCCACCACACGGGCCACGGCATCGGCCGCGCCACCGGGGGCGTAGGGCACGACGATGGTGATGGGCCGGTCAGGAAAGGCGTGGGCTACGCCAGCGGCCAGGGCGTAGGCAGCGATCAGGGGTTTGAGGAAGCGAAGCATCGGTGTCTCCAATCAATTCTGGGTTCTACAACAGGGCCGCTCAATCTGCTTTGAGGTCGAGCGCTTTTGCAATCTGGCTATAGGTGGTCACTTCGCGGACCACGCGGGTGGCAAAGGCGTTGCCGCAGACCGATTCAGCCTCCATGCCCATACCGCGCAGCTTCTCGGCAGCCGACGGACTCTTGGCAAAGTCGGCCGCCGTGCGCTCCAGCGCCTGGGCGATGGGCTCGGGCAGTCCTGCCGGGGCCAGCACGCCGTACCACACGTCGGCCGCGTAGTTGCCACCGCCTGCCTCGGCAAAAGTGGGCACGTCAGGCACCAGGGCCGAGCGCTGGGGCGCGCCCACGGCCAAGGCGCGCAGCTTGCCGCTATGGATCTGCGGCAGCACCGAGCCCAGCGTGGCGAAAGAGCTGTCGAGCTGGCCACCCATCAGGTCCGTCACCACCGGCGCGGCGCCCTTGTAGGGCACGTGGTTGAGCTGCAGCCCCTGGGCGCGCGCAAAAACCTCGGTGGCGAAGTGGCCTGAGCTGCCCACCCCCGCCGTGCCTGCGGTCACGCGGCCGGGCTCGGCACGGGCCTTGGCCTGGTAGTCGGCCAGGGTTTTCACCGGCAGGTTGGGGGCCACCACCAGCACCGTGGGGCTGCCCGCCACCGTGCACAGCGGGCGGAAGGACTTCACCGCATCAAACTTGACGCGGCCCTGGTACAGCGCCGGAATCATGGTGTGGTTGGTGGCACCAAACAGCAGCGTATAGCCATCGGCCGGGGCGCTGGCCACGGCCTGCGCGGCAATGATGGTGCCCGCACCGGGCTTGTTGTCGATGATGAAGGGCTGGCCCAGCGCCTTGCTGGCATGGTCGGCAAACGCGCGCGCCACCACATCGGTGGGGCCGCCTGCGGCAAAGCCCACCACCAGCTTCACGGGCTTGGTGGGGTAGGCTGCTGCGCCCGTTTGCGCGCCGGCGGAGCCAGACGCTACCAAAACAATAGCTGCCAGCACATGATTGACTAGCGCAAGAGGCCTATTCTTCTTGAAATTGCATGCCATGGTCTGTTGTCTCCTGTGCGGCCGGGCACCCTGCCCGGCCATGTTTTGGGGGCACGCCTGCGCTCAGGCAACGGCTACTGCGTGCGGTGCACGGGCCAACACGGCCAGCAGGTTCTTCGCCGCGCCCACACCCATGTTCACGTAGGCATCGCTCGTCACGCCGCCGATGTGGGGGCTGAGGATGAAGTTCTTCTCGCCCTGGAAGGGATGGCCCGCCGTCATAGGCTCCACCGCGAAGCTGTCGAGCCCCGCCGCCATCACCTGGCCCGAGCGCACGGCGGCCAGCAGATCGGCTTCGTCAATCAGGCCGCCGCGTGCCGTGTTCACCACGATCACGCCGCGCTTGCATTGCGCCAGCGTGGCGGCGTTCAGCAGGTTGCGGTTTTCGTCGGTCAGCGGGCAGTGCAAAGACACGGCATCGGATTCGCGCCAGATCGTCTCCAGGTCCACCGCCTGCACATAGGCGGGCAGGTTCTTGGCAAACGGATCGAAGCCGATCACGCGCATGCCCAGGGCGTCGGCCATCTTGGCAAAGCGCAGGCCAATGGCGCCCAGGCCCACCAGGCCTACGGTGCGGCCGCCCAGTTCCAGACTCTTGTGGGTGGCCTTGTCCCAGTGACCGGCGTGCATGCGCGCATCGAGTTGCACCACCGATTTGGCGCAGGCCATCAGCAGCGCCAGCGCCTGCTCGGCCACGGCAGCGGCGTTGGCCCCCACGGCGGCCACCACCTCAATGCCACGGGCTTTGGCGGCGACTTTGTCGATGGTGTCCGTGCCACTGCCGTGCTTGGAGATGACCTTGAGCGCAGGCGCAGCATCCATCACCGTAGCGCCTACCTTGCCGTAGCGTACGATCATGGCCACAGGGTTGTGCGCGCGGCACAGGGCCACCAGGTCCTCTTCCGTCGGAGCCTTGCCTGCATAGACGATTGCGTAGTCCGTGAGCAGGTCGAGGGCTTGTTGCGCCAAGTCGGCGCCAGTGACGATGATGGAGGGCTGGCTCACAGGGTTTCTCCTTCTTTCAGCACGCCAGCGGCGCGCAGGGCGGCGGGCAGCCACTTCGCGGCGGTGTCGCCCCGGGCAATGGCTTCGATGCGGGCGGCTTCATCGGCCACCTTCTTGTCGGCCAGTGCCATCATGGCGGGGGCTTTTTCGCGCTCGATGACGACCACGCCATCGGCATCGCCCACCACCAAGTCACCGGGGTTCACGGTGGCGCCACCGGCGCTGATGGGATGGTTGATGCGGCCGGGCACAAATTTGGTGGGGCCTGCGGGGTTGAAGCCCGCGCTGAACACGGGGAAGTCCAGTTCCAGAATCTCCAGCTGGTCGCGAATGGCGGCATCCACGATCACGCCGGCCAGGCCGCGCTTCTTGCACGCGCTGAGCATCAGCGTGCCCATCAGCGCAGCGGTCTGGTCGCCCTTGCCGTCGATCACCAGCACATCACCTGGCTGGGCGAGCGCGATGGCGGCGTGGATCATGAGGTTGTCGCCGGGGCGCACCTCCACAGTGAAGGCGGGGCCCGCCACCTTCATGTTCTGGTGCACAGGTGCCACGCGTCCATGCATGGTGCCGCGGCGGCCTGCCACATCGGCCAGGATGGCGGCTTGGAAGGTGGCGGCTTTGGCCACGACGTCGGCGCCCACACGCTCGATGGTGCGGATGATTTCAGGGAGTTGGTTCATGTGAATAGTCCGGTTGAGGGAATGAAAACGAGGAAGCAGCGGTATGTTTTTGACAGGTGGTGGATCGCAGGTATCAGTCGGCCTTGATGCCGCCGTCTTTGATCACCTTGGCCCACTTGGCAGAGTCGGCCTTTTGCAGGTCGCCCAGCTGCTGGGGCGTGCCGCCCACCAGCGTCACGCCCAACTTGTCGGCCAGGGCAATGAGGGCGGGGTCTTTCAGCGTGGCGGCAATCTCGCGGTTCAGGCGCTGCACGATGGCGGTGGGCGTCTTGGCGGGGGCGAACACGGCCTGCCACTGTTCCCCCACAAAGTCCTTGATGCCCGCCTCCCCCATGGTGGGCACGGCAGGCAGGGCCTTGAGGCGCTGGGCCGACGTGACGGCCAGGGCGCGCAACTTACCCGACTGCACATGTGGCAGAGCGGCGGCCGCGGGGGCGAACATGAACTGCACCTGCTCGGCCAGCGTGTCCTGCCGCGCCGGGGGGTCGCCCTTGTAGGGCACATGGGTGAAGCGCGCGCCGGTCTGCTGCTGCAGCCGCTCGCCCTGCATTTGCAGGATGGTGCCGTTGCCGCCCGAGGCAAAGGCCAGCTTGCCGGGCTCGGCCTTGGCAGCGGCCAGCAGGTCGGCCACCGTCTTGAACGGCTGGTTCGCCCCCACCACCAGGATGTGCGGGATGGTGCCCACGGTGATCACAGGCTCAAACGCCGTGATGTGGTCGTACGGCAGCTTGCCCAGCAAGTGCGGCGCAATGGCCTGCGGGCCGATGGACGTGCCCAGCAGCGTGAGCCCGTCGGGCGCCGCCTTGGCCGCGTAGGCCGCGCCAATGGTGCCCGTGGCCCCGGCCTTGTTGTCCACGATGACGTTGGTGGACAGCGCTGCACCCAGCTTGAGCGCAATGTTGCGGCCCAGCACATCGGTGCTGCCCCCAGCGGGGTACGGCACGACCCAGGTGATGAGCTTGCCCGCAGGCCAGTCGCCTTGCGCCCAGGCGGGTAAACCGGCACCCACACCAGCGCCCGCAAGGGCCAGGGTGCTCAACAGGTGGCGGCGCTGCACGCCGTGCGTGGATAGGGGAGATACCAAAGAGGTCATGGTGCAAGGCCCTCAGACAGGGGTGGGTGATGAAGAAATCGATACCGGCGCAAAGCCGTAGAGCGCGGCAGGGTTGGTGACCAGCACGCGGTGCAGCGCATCGGCACCGGCCTGATCGCACCAGCGCGCCAGGGTGTCGATTTGCAATGCGTCGTCCGGCACGGGGTGCAGGCCCGCGCTGGCGGTGGCGTGGGGCCAATCACTGCCCCACAGCACGCGCTCTGGCGCTGCGCGCAGATAGCTGGCGGCCAGCGCATCGAGTGCCGGGTCGTCCACCGCATGGGTGGCGCTGACGATGTAGCCGCCCGAGAGCTTGACCCAGGCCCTGCCCTCGCCCAGCAGTTGCAACAGCAGCGCATGGGCGGGGTGCTGCCCCGCCTGCGCGGGGGCGATGCGGCCCAGGTGGTCGAACACCAGGGGCACGGGCACGTTGCGCAGTACGCCGCCAAGACTGGCCAGCACATCGGGTGCCATCAGCAATTGCAGATGCCAGCCCCAGGGCGCAATGCGCCGGGCCAGGGGCAAGATAGAGTCCACCGAGCCGGTGACGCCCAGCGACAGGTTCAGCCGCACGCCGCGCACGCCCGCGTCGTGCAGGGCTTGCAGTTGGGCAACGCTCTCGCTGCCATCGATCACGGCCACACCCCGGGCCTGCTCGCCCAACACAGCCAGGCCCTGCAACATGCAGCGGTTGTCCGCACCGTAGGTGGATGGCGTGAGCAGCACCGTGCGCTCGGTCCCCAGGCGCTGCTGCAGCGCGCGGTAGTCGCTGGCCGACGCATCGGGCGGCAACAACCTGGCGCCGGGCGCAGAGGGAAAGCGCTGGTCGTACACATGCACATGGCAGTCGCAGGCCCCCGCTGGCAGTGCGGTGCGGGGCGCCGCCGTTCCCAGCGAGAACGGTACGGGCGTGGCAAGGCAATCGCGGGTCATGGCGATGGGCTGTCAGCGGGGATGGACGTGGCGGCTCGATCAGTCCAGGCTGGCGCCCGAGTCCTTCACGATCTTGGACCAGCGGGGGACTTCGGTGCGCAGCAGAGCCGAGAACTGCTCGGACGTACCGCCCAGGATTTCGCCGCCTTCAGAGCGCAGCTTGTCGGCCACGTCCGGGGGCTTGAGGGCCTGGTTGAGGGCCTTGTTGAGCTGCGCCACGAGGGCCGCGGGCGTGCCCGCCGGGGCCAGCACACCAAACCAGGTCACCGCCTCAAAGCCCTTGAACCCGGACTCGGCCAGCGTGGGCACATCGGGCAGTTGCGCGGAGCGCTGGGCCGAGGTGATGGCAATGACCTTGAGCTTGCCATTGCGCACATGGCCCAGCAGCGTGGGCACGGATGACATGTACAGGTCGATCTGTCCGCCCATCAGGTCCGTCATGGCCTGGGCCGCGCCCTTGTACGGGATGTGGCGCAATTGAATGCCAGCAGCGTTTTCGGCCAGTTCACCGGCCAGATGGGCCACGGTGCCGTTGCCCGAGTAGCCCAGCGTCAGCGCCTCGGGCTTGCCCTTGGAGGCAGCCACCACATCGGCAAAGGTCTTGAAGCGCGAGTTGACGGGCACGGCCATCACGATGGGCGAGGACGACACCAACGCCACCGGTGCCAGGTCCTTGAGCGGGTCGTAGGGCAGCTTCTTATACAGCGTGGGGTTGATGGCGAGGTTGCTGGTCTGTCCCATCACCAGGGTGTAGCCATCGGGGTCGGACTTGGCCACAGCGTGCACCCCCAGGTTGCCACCGGCACCGGGGCGGTTGTCCACGATCACGCTCCACTTGTTCTGGTCGGCCATCTTTTGCGCCACGGCGCGGGCGATCATGTCGGTGCCACCGCCGGGGGGGAACGGAACAATCAGGCGGATGGCCTTGGCGGGGTAGGCCGTCTGCGCCTGCGCTCCGCCATAGGGCACGGCCACAGCCGCAAGGCCCAGGAAAGCGGCGCACAGGCGCGCCCTCAAAGAACGTGAAAGCAATGAAAAAGCGAGCATGGATTTGTCTCCGTTATGGTGGTTTGTCACACCGGACTGCTAAGGCCGGTTCGGGCCGGGCGCCGTGGTGTGCGAATGTACGCACGCGTTTCAACCCATACAATGCAGTTGCGTACAATGAAACGAATTGCGCCATGAGCAACCCACCCTCTTCACCCGCGCGCCCTGCCCCGCGCAAGGCCGTCAAGCCGAATAACACCACTGCTGTGACCGATGAAAGCGCAGCCGCGCCGACGGATGCGGCGACCAAGGACACCGGTGGCGTGATCGCCGTGACGCGTGCCCTGCAGGTGCTGGAGGCCTTTGCGCTGGGCGAATCCAGCCTGTCCCTGGCAGAGCTGAGCCGCCGCTGCAGCCTTCACAAGACCACCGTACTGCGCCTGGCGCGCACGCTGGCGCAGTCGGGGTTTATGGTGCAGCGCGAAGACGGCGACTGGCGCCTGGGCCCGGCCGCAGGCTGGCTGGGCGCCCGCTACCAAGCGGGTTTTGACGTGCAGAACGTGCTGGAGCCTGCGCTGCGTGAACTGACCGTTGCCACGGGCGAAAGCGCTGCGTTTTACGTGCGTGAAGGCAATGTGCGCACCTGCCTCGTGCGCGTGGAAGGCCCGCAGGCGCTGCGCCACCACGCCCGCATGGGCGAAGGACTGCCGCTGGACAAGGGCTCGCCGGGCCGCGTGATCCTGGCGTTTTCGGGCGAACCGGGCAAAGCCTATGAAGAGATCCGCAAGAAGGGCTACCACTGGTCGATTGGTGAACGCGAACAGGGCGTGGCCACCGTGTCGGCGCCGGTGTTTGGCATGCACTGGCGGCTCATGGGCTCGGTGTGCATCTCAGGCCCGGCCTCGCGTTTGCCCGCCGAAAAGCTCGAAGCGCTGGCGCATACCGTGGTTGCTGCGGCGACGCAGTTGTCCTACGCACTGGCAGGGAGTTCGGCAGCGCAGTCCCATGCCCCCGTGCGGGCGACGCAATGGCATCCCTGATACTTGCGGTCGTTATCCACCCCCTACAAAAACCCAGGAGACCACCGTGAGCCGCTACCCCTTCCCCGACCTGAACACCCTGCCCGAGGACATCCGCGCGCGGATTCTTGAAGTGCAGGAGAAGGCAGGGTTCATCCCCAACGTGTTCCTCGCGTTTGCCCGCCGCCCGGCGGAATGGCGCGCCTTCTTTGCGTACCACGATGCGCTCATGCTCAAGGAAGAAGGCAGCCTGACCAAGGGCGAGCGCGAGATGATCGTCACCACCACCAGCGCCGCCAATCAGTGCCTGTATTGCGTGGTGGCGCATGGCGCAATCCTGCGCATCTACGAAAAAAAGCCGCTCATCGCCGACCAGGTGGCCGTGAACTACCGCAAGGCAGACATCAGCCCCCGGGAGCGGGCCATGCTCGACTTCGCCATGAAGGTGTGCCAGAACGCCCACGAGATCGACGACACCGATTTCGAGGCCCTGCACCCGCATGGGTTCGATGACGAGGACATCTGGGACATCGCGGCCATCACGGCGTTCTTTGGCCTGTCCAACCGCATGGCCAGCTTTGCCTGTGTGCCGGCCGCCCCCGCGGTGCAGGCTGCAGGGTTTGGGCCGCCGGAGGGCACGCTGCCCAGTCACCCCTTGTCGGTGGCTGTGCCTGCGGGCGCCCTGTCGCCACTGCGGTCCTCCGCCCTCTTCCGCGAAGAGCCCAACACCGGGGCGGCGCCCACGTACTACCTGGGTGCCGGCGTGGCCGGCTCGCGCCTGCAAATCCCGGACTCGCCCGGCGCCACGGCGTGGCAGGTGGTGCCCACAGCGGCTTGCGCGCGCCTGGAGCCCGTGCCCCCTGCGCTGCTGCGAACACCCGCAGTCCAGGCCGTCGTGGTGCAGCAAAACCCCCTACCCATGGAATGCGCTGCAGCCTTTGAAGGGAGCTGCACCAGCCGCGACGGAAAGCTGCGCATCACCACGGCCTTCGAGGGCCGTCGCCGCGCCGCGCGCGTGGGTGGCGGTTTTTTCGGCACTGAAGGCACCATCGACACCACCTTCTACACCGGCGTGCGCACGCTCAGCATCGAACACCTGCCCAGCCGTCTGGCGCTGCGTATGCAGGAGCGCCTGAACAACAGCAACGGCTACAGCGCCCCGCAGACGGCCATCCGCTATCTGCCAGAGCTGCAACGCGTGCTCTTGCTGGGTGTCTCCGAGGCGCAGGGCATGCCCATGGCGCACTGCGTAGCCCTGCCGCTCGGTTGACGGTATCCATGGCCTTCTGGTCGCCACGGGGGTGGCGCCCACCCCACTACCCGTCCTCTATACCTCAGGCAGGCAAGCCCACGTCTTCCTGGGGTACCCAGGGCTGCTGCGCCCGCCACTGGTCCAGCCAGCCCGGCACCTGCTGCGCAGGCATGGGCCGCGCAATGCCATACCCCTGGCCCAGCACGCAGCCCATGGCCAGCAGCTTGCGGCCGTGGGCCACGGTCTCTACGCCCTCGGCAATCACCTTGCGGTTGAAGGCCTTGGACAGGCCGACCACACCCTGGACGATGGCAAGGTCATCCCGGTCATCGAGCATGTCGCGCACAAAACTCTGGTCGATCTTGAGCAGCTCTGCGGGCAGCTTTTTCAGGTAGGTCAGCGACGAGTAGCCCGTCCCGAAATCGTCCAGCGCAAAACGCACGCCCAACTCCGCACATGCGTGCATCAGGCCTGACACCTGGGCCATGTCCTGCAGCGCGCTGGTCTCCACGATCTCCAGCTCCAGCGCCGACGAAGGCACCGTGGGGTGAGCGGCCAGTGCCTGGCGCAACTTGTGCACAAAGTCATCCTGCTGCAACTGCCGGGAGAACACATTGACGCTGACCGGCATGTGCAGCCCCGCCGCCAGCCACTGCGCCATCTGCGACAAGGCCAGGTCCAGCACCCGCTCGCCAATCGCAATGGCCAGGTCATGGTCTTCAATCACCGGCAGGAACTGGCCCGGCGCCAACAGGCCCCGTTCGGGATGCAACCAGCGGACCAGCGCCTCCATGCCCACCACCTCGCCCGTCTGCATGTTGACCTGGGGCTGGTAGTACAGCACCAGCTGGTGCTGCGCAATGGCAGCGGCAATCTGGTCCAGGCTTTCGCGCTTGATGCGGATGGCGGCATCGCTGGCCACATCGAACAGGTGGAACCGGTTTTTGCCCGCCTGCTTGGCCAGGTACATGGCCTGGTCCGCATGCCGGATGAGCTGCTCCGAGCTGGAGCCGTCTTGCGGGTAGATGGTGACGCCGATACTGGGGGAGACTGCCAGGGCGCTGCCGCCCCCCGGCAACGGCTCGCGGGCCACCGGCAGCAGCGGCGGCAGCGGAGGTTCGCAGCCGTGCTCGGTCGACGGGTCGGACATGCCGGCCCCAACCTCGCCCCCGCCTATGCGCGCCAGCGTGTCGCCATCGCGCAGTGCCAACCGCAGGCGCTTGGCAATCGCCACCAGAAACTCGTCCCCCGCCGCGTGGCCATAGCGGTCGTTGATGTCCTTGAAGCCGTCCAGGTCCAGAAAGGCCACCGCCAGCGACTTTTGGCGCCGCACGCAGTGCGCCATGGCCTGCTGCAGCCGGTCGGCCAGCAGCACGCGGTTGGGCAGGTGCGTCAGCATGTCAAAGTGCGCCACCTCGGCCAGTTGTTCGTTGATGCGGCGCATCTGCGCGTTGGCGGCCTCCAGCTCGGCCTGGCTGCGCAGGCGCTCCGTCATGTCGCGAACGATCATGCTGCTGTATTGGCGGCCCTCGCTGTCTCCGTAGATGCTGGAGCTGATCTCGGCCGTGAACCGGCTGCCATCGCCCCGGACCATGGTCAGCAGGCCGGCCGCCTGCCCTATCTGCTCACGCCGCCCGAGCAGCTCGTGCAGCCGGGGGTCGGAGGGGTCGGCCAGCCCCGCGCGCCCCCGGGCAATGATTTGCGCCTCGCTCAAGCCAAACAGGCGGCACGCCGCCTGGTTCACGGCCAGCACAGTGCCATCGGGCGAGGTCAGCAGCACGGCGTCCATGCTGTTGTCAAACAGCGCCTGGAACTTGAGTTCGCGGTCCTGCAGCTGCGACGTCAGCTTGCGCCGCATGGTGATGTCGACAAAGGTCACCACGATCTTGTCGAGCTGTCCATCGGCGGTGAACCACGGGTCGGCCCGGCTGAGCACCCAGCAGATGTCTGCATCCTTGCCACTGACGATGCCTCCCACTATCCCGTTGACGGGTTCACGGGTCGCAAGCACCCGCGAGGCGGGGTAGTCGGAAACCGGCATGACGGTCCCCTGCTCGTTCACGAAGGACCAGGCCGGGTCAATCAGCTGCTTGCCGGTCATCTGCTCAAAACTCAGCCCCAGCAGGTTGCTGGCCTCGGCGTTGCACCGCACCACGGCGCCCGTCGCATCGTGGATGACCAGGCCCGTCATCAGGTTGTCGATGAGGGACCGCTGCTCGGTCTCGCTCTCACGCAGCACCCGCTCCACCGCCAGCCGCTGCTGCTCGGCTTCGTGCTCACGGGGGGCGGGGCGCAGTGACAGGAGTTTGAGGAACACCGGCAAGGGGCCCGCAACCGCCGGGGGGGTGTCGATGCGGCGGGCCCAGCCCTAAAAGAACCGGATCCGGGGCTGCCCAACAAAGCCGGCCGGAGGGAGCTTGTCGAGCCGGTGGAACAGGTTGATGAAGTTCTGCCCGTTCAACAGCGCATTGCCCCCCTCGACCCGCCCTTGCACGGGGAACTGGTGCTGCGTGAGATACCGTATCAGCGCCCCGTCCCGGCGTGTGCCGTATACCTCGTCCTTGGTGACCGTGGCAGGCACGGGATAGCGGGACATCAGGTAACCGTCATCGCGCAGCACACCCACGGTGATTTGCTGCACCAGCGGCGCGTCCTGCCAGAGCGACTCCAGAAAATCGACCGGAAACACATCCGTCAGCACCGCCAGTGGCTGGCCTTGCGCGTCCCGCAGCACATGACGCAGCGTGAACACCCAATCCTGGCCCTGGACGTCACGCTGGGGTCGTCCCAGGTAGATGTCGTGCAGGTCCTTCGCGTCCCGCGCAAAGTCCTGAAAACCGGATTGATCCGCCACGTCAAGCTGGACGGTCCTGTCCGCCGCGTGGGACGAGGCCAGTACCTTGCCGCTCATGTCGCTCAGGGAGATCTGGCGGACCTCGGGGCGGTGCTTGCGGTAGTCCGCCAGCAACTGCTGCGCCAGCGCCAGGTTGTCGATGCCACCGGGGGAGACGGCCATCGTTTCTGCCAGGCTGAACATGCCGGCGCGTTTGGAGAGAAAGAAGGTGTCCAGCGTTCGCGTCAGCAGCATCAGGTTGGACTGCATGTGCTGCTCTTCCCGCTCCTTGACCTGGCCCCATTCGTCAAAGGCGTACAGACCCACCATCAAAAGAACCGACGCGATGACCAGATTGGTCACCTTGTGGATGCTGCTGGCAGCTGCGCTTGCTTGGATGGATGGATTCATTCAGAAAGCACAAAACGGCACGTCGGTGCAGGGTGGGGAGTCTCCTTCCCCGGCTCTATTCGTTTTCTTCGGTCGTCCTTCAGGCCATCCTAACAGGTAACAAATTGAACGAGGATACCTGGCAAGCGCCACTGCAGGCCGCCGGGCCGTAGCGTGCACATGGTCCAGATGGAGAGGGTTGCACGTCGGCCGCACACCAAGCCACGCCAGCTCGAAAACTATGTTTTTGATAGCACGCCAGGCATTTGATACCTGCGCCACCGACCAAAATGATCCCCAAACGGGTGCGCCCCCCCACCGACACAGGGGGCCTGGTCAGCGGATCAACCCGCCGTCACCAGCGTCCGCATCCAGTCCGGCAGCGGCGCGGCCTTCTGCTGCGGAAAGTCCACCCAGATCGTTGTGGCGCCTCCCGCCGCACAAATCACGCCCGGCTGGTCCACGCGTTCCATCGTGCCCCAGGTCTCGAACGTGGTGCGGCCCGGGTCGCTCACGTAGAGCTTCAGCAGGACGTCCGCCGGGTATTCGAGCTGCTTGTAGAAGTTGCAGAACGCATTGACGATGACCGGCCCCTGCCCGCGCGGATCGGGGTTGCAGCCCACCGACACCATCCACTCGATGCGCGCGGTTTCGAGGTAGCGGAAGTACACGGTGTTGTTGACATGGCCCATTGCATCCATGTCGCCCCAGCGCACCGGGAACCGCATTTCAAAGACCAGCTTCTTGACCTCGGGGATTTCTATCTTCATGGTCGCCGACGTCCCGGGGATCAGACCGCGAAGCCGTCGTCGGCAGCGATCACCGCGCCGTTCACAAAATGGCTCTGGTCGCTGGCCAGCATCACCAGCAGCGCGTCCAGGTCCTGCGGCTGGCCCACGCGCTTGCGCGGCAGCATGTCCATGAGCTTCTTGCCCTGCTCGGTCTGCCAGTGGTGGTGGTTGATCTCGGTATCGATGTAGCCAGGGCAGATCGCATTCACGTTGATGCCGAACCGGCCCCACTCCAGGGCCATCGCCCGGGTCATCTGCACCACGGCGGCCTTGCTCATGCAATACGCGCCAATTTGCGGCAGCACCTTCAGGCCCGCCATCGACGCGATGTTGATGATGCGCCCGCCGGTAAAGCTGCCCGGCGCTGCGCCGCGCGAGCGGGCCAGCATGCGTTTGCCCACCTCCTGCGCCACAAAGAAGGCTCCCTTCACGTTGGTGTCGAAAATGAAGTCGTAGTCCTCGGGCCTCACGTCCTGGATGCGCTGCGTAGTGCTCACGCCCGAGTTGTTGACCAGAATGTCAATCGACCCCATTTCGGTCTCGGCATGGGCCACGGCGGACTTGATGGAGTCGTGGTCGGTCACGTCCAGCTCGATCACATGGGCGTCACCGCCCTCGCCTTCGATGCGAGCGCGCAACTCCTTGAGCTTTTCCACCCGGCGGCTGGCCAGCACCACGCCTGCGCCCGCGCGGGCCAGCGTGCGGGCAAACTGTGCGCCCAGCCCGCTGGATGCGCCCGTGATGAAGGCCACGCGGCCGGACAAGTCGATGCTGTATGCCATTTAGAGTCTCCCTACTGATCAAAATAGAACGGTCGTTCGATTGTCTATATTCCGTGAATACAATCAGTCGCCAGACAGACAGGGCGCGGTCGGCGCTCTGTAGAAAATAACCCATTATCAAACGCCCGACGAGAAGCCCATGACCAACGAAGAAATCCTCGCCCAATACGGCCCCCGCGAATCCATGGAATACGACGTGGTGGTCGTTGGCGGCGGCCCTGGCGGCCTTGCCACTGCGATCCGCCTGAAGCGACTGGCGGCCGAAAAAGGCCAGGACGTCTCGGTGGTGGTGCTGGAAAAAGGCTCCGAGCCCGGTGCGCACATCCTGTCGGGCGCCATCATGGACCCCAAGGCCCTGACCGAGCTGATCCCCGACTGGAAAAAGCGCGGCGCTCCGCTGAACCAGCCCGTCACCGACGACGCCTACATCTTCCTGAGCGAAAAGTCGGGCTTCCGTGTGCCCAACATGTTCCTGCCGCCGTTTGCGCAGAACCATGGCAACTACATCATCAGCCTGGGCAACCTGACCAAGTGGCTGGGCGAACAGGCCGAAGCCCTGGGTGTAGAAATCTTCCCCGGCTTTACGGCCGCTGAAGTGCTCTACAACGACAACGGCTCCGTCAAGGGCGTGGCCACGGGCAACATGGGCATTGGCAAGGACGGCGAGCCCACCGAGAACTTCCAGCTCGGCATGGAGCTGCTGGGCAAGTACACCGTGTTTGCCGAAGGCGCACGCGGCCACCTGGGCAAGCAGCTGATCGCCAAGTTCCACCTCGACAAGGACCGCGACCCGCAAAGCTTCGGCATCGGCGTGAAGGAACTGTGGGAAATCGACCCCAAGAAGCACCAGCCCGGCTTTGTGATGCACACCGCCGGCTGGCCCATGGAGAACGACACCTATGGCGGCGCCTTCCTGTACCACCTGGAGGGCAACAAGGTGGCCCTGGGCTTCGTCACCGGCCTGGGTTATGCCAACCCCTACCTGAGCCCGTTCGAAGAATTCCAGCGCTGGAAGACACACCCCAACGTCCGCTACTACTTCGAAAACGAAAAGGGCGAAATCACGGCCAAGCGCCTGTCCTACGGCGCACGTGCCATCAACGCCAGCGGCATCAACGCCCTGCCCAAGACGGTGTTCCCGGGCGGCGCACTGGTGGGCTGCAACGCGGGCTACCTGAACGTGGGCCGCATCAAGGGCAGCCACGCCGCCATCAAGACCGGAATGCTGGCCGCCGAAGCCGCTTATGACGCCGTGGTGGCAGGCCGCCAGCACGACGAGCTGACCGCCTACCCCGAAGCCTTCGAAAAGAGCTGGCTGCATACCGAGCTGAACAAGGACCGCAACTTCAAGAACTGGTTCAAGTACGGCCTGACCACAGCCACGCTGATGAACGGCTTTGAGCAGTTTGTGCTGCGCGGCCACATCCCCTGGACGCTGCACCGCGACAAGCCCGACCATGCGTACCTGAAGCCTGCCGCCGAGTGCAAACCCATCGTCTACCCCAAGCCCGATGGCAAGCTCACGTTTGACCGCCTCTCCAGCGTGTTCATCAGCAACACCAACCACGAAGAGAACCAGCCCGCCCACCTCACGCTCAAGGACCCGAGCGTGCCGGTCAACATCAACCTGGCCAAGTACGCCGGCCCCGAGGCGCGCTACTGCCCGGCGGGTGTGTACGAGTTTGTGCCCGACACGACCAAGGGCGGCGATGCCCAGCGCCTGCAGATCAACGCGCAAAACTGCGTGCACTGCAAGACCTGCGACATCAAGGACCCTACGCAGAACATCGTGTGGGTCACACCGGAAGGCGGCGGTGGCCCGAACTACGCGGGCATGTAAGCACCGTCAAAATTCATAGCACCTTGCGCTTGAAGGGCCTGCACTGCAGGCCCTTTTTCATGGAAATCTGTCCGATCTGCAGCGCAATACCCCTCCTCATGCGGCTGCGCGCGTGAGCTGAAACTGCCCCATCGCACCCGCCAGCCGGTTGGCCTGGTCCTTGAGGCTCTGGGCCGCTGCGGCGCCCTGCTCCACCAGCGCGGCGTTCTGTTGGGTCATGTGGTCGAGCTGGTCCACCGCCTGGCTCACCTGGCCGATCTGCGTGCTCTGCTCGCTGCTGGCCTCGTTGATCTCGGACATCAGCGTGGTCACACGCTCCACGCTCTGCACGATGTCACCCATGGTGGAGCCCGCTGTCACCACCAGCCGGGCGCCGTCACTCACCTTGTCCACGCTGGTGGAGATCAGCGCCTTGATCTCGCGCGCCGCATTGGCGCTGCGCCCGGCCAGGCCCCGCACCTCGCTGGCCACCACGGCAAAGCCGCGCCCCTGCTCACCCGCACGGGCCGCCTCCACGGCCGCGTTGAGCGCGAGGATGTTGGTCTGGAACGCAATGCCGTCGATGATGCCCACGATGTCGGCGATCTTCTTGCTGCTGGCATTGATCTCCTCCATGGTCTTGACCACCTGGTGGACCACTTCGCCCCCCTTGCTGGCCACCTCGGTGGCGTTGAGCGCCAGCGCGTTGGCCTGGCGCGTGCTGTCGGCATTGGCGGCCACCATCTGCGCCAACTGGGCAATGCTGGCCGCCGTCTGCTGCAGGTTGCTGGCCGCGTGCTCGGTGCGCATGCTCAGGTCGGTATTGCCCGCGGCCACTTCGGAGCTGGCCACATGGATGGATTCGCCCGAGTCACGCACCTCGGTCACCACGTAGTGCAGTGACTCGACCATCTTGTCCAGCGCAGTGAGCAGCTGGCCGATCTCGTCGGTGCGCTGGGTTGGCATGCGCACCGTGAGGTCGCCCTGCGCCACCACAGCGGCCGCCTCGGAGGCCTGGCGCAGCGGCAACACGATGGAGCGCCGCAGCAGCCAGCCAAACAGCGCCGACAGAGCCACCACCACCAGCACCGCCACGGCGCTGATCCATTGCGCACGGGACGCGTCGGCAATCATGCTGTCGCCCGCGTTCAGGGAGGACTGCTCCGACGCCGCGAGCAACTGGTCGATGGACCGCAGGTATTGAGTCAACGCGGCGGCGTGCTCCTGCAGCTCCTTCTGGCTGATGATCTTGGCTTCGAGGGCGTTCTGCACCAGCGCGTCCCGCAGCACGGCGTATTTCTGGCGCTCGGCCTGGGCCTGTGCCCACAGGGGCCTCGCGCTCTCGCTGGAAGACGCCTTGGCCAGCGCTTCGTCAATGCGCTTGCGCATGGCGTCTTCGGCGGCGATCTGGTTGCGCATTTCGGCCACCAGGGGGAACACATCGGACGACAATGTGGCGCGCAATGCAATCTGGCCGATATAGACCGACTGGGTTTTCCAGTCGCGCACGGTGCGCTCAATGGGCAGCTGTTCCGTGGTCAGCAACGTGGCCTGGCGGCTCGTGTCCTGCCCTGTGAACCAGGTGGTGGCACCCAGCAGCGCCACCGCAAAACCCAGGGTGCCAAAGCTGGCCGCCAGCTTTTGGCCCACGCTCAGAGTCCGGCGGCGCCGCGCAGGTGCTGGGCTCTGGGCGATAGCGTCTGGCACGGCACGGCTGAACTCCGCGCCTGCCGGAGCGGTGGAGAAGGCGGCGCCGCCAGGCGCCCCGGATGTGGCGGGCAAATAGTTCATGAGCGTTCTCCTGTTTCATATCCCGCACCGTGCGGGGGTGGAAGCCGGTGGTGGCCAGCGCCATGCACCGTGCGCCCCCAAAGGCTCAGAGCACACAACATCTGCCCCACCGGGGTCAGCGGGCCATCACGTCAGGACGTGACACATTCGCCAAAGCCGCCACCGCCGGGGGTGGCGATCTCGAACACATCGCCCGGCTCCATCAGCGCCGCGCCAATGTGGCCCAGTTCCTCCACCTGGCCGTTGGCACGCAGCACGCGGTTGGCACCGGGCTTGCCGGGCTGGCCGCCCGCCATGCCAAAGGCGGGGTTCAGTCGCCCGTTGGACAGGATGCTGGCCGTCATCGCCTCCAGGAAACGCACGCGCCGCACGCCGCCGTCCCCGCCCGCCCAACGGCCTGCACCGCCCGAGCCGCGCTGGATCTCGTAGCTGTCGAGCACCACCGGGAAGCGGAACTCCAGCACCTCGGGGTCGGTGAGGCGCGAGTTGGTCATGTGGGTCTGAACCACGCTGGTGCCGTCAAAGCCGCGCACCGCACGGCCCGAGGCGTCCAGCACTGCACCTGCACCGCTGCCACCGGCAATGGTTTCGTAGTACTGGTACTGCGCATTGCCAAAGGTGAAGTTGTTCATGGTGGGTTGGCTGCCCGCCATCACGCCCAAGGCGCCAAACAGCGCGTTGGTGATGCAGGTGGAGGTCTCCACGTTGCCCGCCACCACCGAGGCCGGCGGGGTGTGGTTGAGCATGGAGCCTTGCGGAATGATCACCTGCAGGGGCTTGAGGCACCCGGCATTGAGCGGAATGTCATCATCCACCAGCGTGCGGAACACATACAGCACGGCCGCCATGCACACGGCACGCGGGGCGTTGAAGTTGTTCATCTGCTGCGGGCTGGTGCCTGCAAAGTCGATGACCGCGCTGCGCTCGGCCACATTGACCTTGACCGATACGCTGATCTGCGCGCCGTTGTCCAGCGGCAGGGTGAAGCTGCCGTCCTTGAGCTGCGTGATCACACGGCGCACCGACTCTTCGGCGTTGTCCTGCACATGGCGCATGTAGGCCTGCACAACATCCAGGCCAAACTGGTCCACCATCTTCGACAGCTCTTGCACGCCCTTTTCGTTCGCCGCGATCTGTGCGCGCAGGTCGGCCAGGTTCTGCTGCGGGTTGCGGCTGGGGTATGGCGTGGTGCCGCCGCCCGTGGCCAGCAGGGTGCGCACTTCCTCTTCCAGAAAGATGCCCCGGTCCACCAGCTTCACGTTGTTGATCTGCACGCCTTCTTCATCGATGCGCGTGGAGAACGGGGGCATGGAGCCCGGTGTGGTGCCGCCAATGTCCGCGTGGTGGCCCCGGCTACCCACATAAAACGTGGGCTCGTTGCCCTCGGCCACGTACACCGGGGTGATCACGGTCACATCGGGCAGATGGGTGCCACCGTGGTACGGGTCGTTGAGCATGTACACGTCGCCCGGGTGCATCTTGCCCGCGTTCTCGCGGATCACGGTCTTGATGCTCTCGCCCATGGACCCCAGGTGCACGGGCATGTGGGGCGCGTTGGCGATCAGGTTGCCTGCCGCGTCGAATAACGCGCAACTGAAGTCCAGACGCTCCTTGATGTTCACCGAGTAGGCCGTGTTCTGCAGTTGCAGCCCCATCTGCTCGGCAATGTTCATGAACAGGTTGTTGAACACCTCCAGCAGCACCGGGTCCACCGTGGTGCCTGCGGCGTACTGCACCTTGCGGGCGGTCATGCGGTCCAGCACCAGGTGGTCCAGGTCGGTCAGGCGCGCAGACCATCCGGGCTCCACCACGGTGGTGGTGTTCTTCTCGGCAATGATGGCCGGGCCGGGGATCACGTCGCCGGGGTGCAGGTCCTCGCGCACCACCAAGGCCGCGTCGTGCCAGGCGCCGCCCGAGTACATCTGGACCACCTCGCGCTGCGGGTGCTTGCGGTGCGGGTGCACGGGCAGGCGCGGCTCGGCAGGGGCGTCACCGGCAATCATGGCTTCGACCGACACCGCCTCCACCACCAGGCCCTTGCCCGCCATGAGGAACGCAAAACGCTGGCGGTAGGCGGTCTCAAAGGCCGCCTGGATGCTGGCCATGTCGCCAAACGGAACGACCAGGGCCGAATCCGTGCCCTCATAGCGCACATGCACGTTGTGGCGCACCTGCACGGGGTTGGTGCTGACCTGCTGGCGCTCCAGCTCGGCCTGCGCGGCAGCACCCAGCGTATCCAGGCGCTCGGCGATCAAGGGCAGAGATTCAGCCGCCAGCGGCATCTCCACCGCCTGCTCGCGGATCACTGTTTGGTCAGCGAGGCCCATGCCATAGGCGCTGAGCACCCCCGCCAGCGGGTGCACGAACACGCGCGACATGCCCAGGGCATCGGCCACCAGGCAAGCGTGCTGGCCACCTGCGCCGCCAAAGCACTGCAGGGTGTAGCGCGTCACGTCATAGCCGCGCGCCACGCTGATCTTCTTGATGGCGTTGGCCATCTGCTGCACGGCAATCTGGATGAAACCTTCGGCCACTTCTTCGGGCTTACGCTGGGTCTGCGTCGCAATCTCTTCAAACCGGGCGTGCACCGCGTCAGCGTCCAGCGTTTCGTCGGCTGCGGGGCCGAACACGCTGGGGAAATAACGGGGCTGCACCTTGCCCACCATCACGTTCGCATCGGTCACAGCCAGGGGGCCGCCCCGGCGGTAGCTCACCGGGCCAGGGTTGGCGCCGGCGCTCTCGGGGCCCACGCGAAAACGGGCGCCGTCATACGCCAGCACCGAGCCACCGCCCGCCGCCACCGTGTGGATGCTCATCATCGGGGCGCGCATGCGCACACCGGCCACGTGGGTCTCGAACTCGCGCTCGAAGGCCCCGGCGTAGTGGCTCACATCGGTGGACGTGCCGCCCATGTCAAAGCCGATGACTTTTTCGTGCCCCGCCAGGCCCGCCGTGCGTGCCATGCCGACAATGCCACCCGCAGGGCCGGAGAGGATTGCGTCCTTGCCCTGGAACGTGCCTGCATCGGTGAGGCCCCCCGAGGACTGCATGAAGAACAGCTTGACGCCTGGCATCTCGCTGGCCACCTGCTCCACGTAGCGGCGCAGGATGGGCGACAGATACGCATCCACCACCGTGGTATCGCCCCGGCTCACGAACTTCATCATGGGGCTGGTTTCGTGCGAGGTGCTGATTTGCGTGAAGCCCACTTCCTGGGCGATGCGCTTGGCCGCCTGCTCGTGCTGGGTGTAGCGGTAGCCGTGCATGAACACAATCGCCACGCTGCGCAGGCCGCGACCGTAGGCTGCCAGCAGGTCACCACGCAAGGTGGCTTCGTCCAGGTTCTGCAGCACGCCACCATGGGCGCCCATGCGTTCGCGGGCCTCGATGACTTCGGTGTAGAGCAGCTCGGGCAGCTGGATGTGGCGGTCAAACAGGCGCGGGCGGTTCTGGTAAGCGATGCGCAGTGCATCGCGAAAGCCGCGTGTGGTGACCAGCAGCGTGGGCTCGCCCTTGCGCTCCAGCAGTGCGTTGGTGGCTACCGTGGTGCCCATCTTCACGCACTCCACCAGCGCGGGCGTGACGGGCTCGCCAGGCTTCAGGCCCAGCAGGTGGCGGATGCCCGCCACGGCGGCATCCTTGTACTGCTCGGGGTTCTCGGACAACAACTTGTGGGTGGTCAGGGAGCCATCGGGCCGCTTGGCCACGATGTCGGTGAAAGTGCCGCCCCGGTCGATCCAGAACTGCCAGCGTGGGGTGTGCGTTTGGGGTGTCATGGTGGTCATGTGTAGTGGCTCCGAGATAAAAAAATGGAAAGAGGTGGTGGCTGTGTGGCTAGGCGATGGCAAGGTGGGCGGGGGCCAGCCTTTGCATGACCTGCCACACGGCAGGAATGGGGGGTGCGGTGGCCAGAGCCCGCTCCACAGGGCACCAGGGGCTTGCCAGCGAAGCGGCCCAGGCCATCACGGGCAAGATGTCGGCGGGCGGCAGGGTCTGCATGGTGTCGATCACGATGCGAAGCTCCTGCGCAAGGCGGTTGCCGGGGGCAAATCGCCAGTGGTATTGGCCGCCCGCCACACACACGGCGCGGTTTTCCTTGGCCGTCATGGCCGACAGCCACAGGCAGTGAAAGTCGGCGCAGGCCGGGGCTGGAGGCTCGGCCAGGCAGAAGGTGTAGGCGTTTTCGTAAGCGCGGCCAAAGTTGCGCACCAGGGTCTCGGCAATGGCCTCGCGGCCCAGGGTGCATGCTGGGGCCTGCTCGTCGCCCTGGCGCATTTCCATCTGCAGCAGCGCACCACCGGCAAAGGCTTGCGCAATGAGGTGCGGGCGATTGAGATCCTTGGCGCGCAGGTACATCTCGATGGTGTCCGAGGGTGTGTGCATGGTGCTTCTCCTGAAAGGCGTGCAGGAAAGGTCAGCGCTGCGTGTAGTACGGGATGAAGATCTGGTTGGCCTCGCTGCCCACCGAGCGCACCCACTCGCGCGAGAAGCGTTCGCCCAGGCGCTTGAGTTCGGCATCAAAATCTGCTGGCGCACGATCCACCTTGATGCCCTTGCGTTGCAGCTCGGCCACCGACTCTTCGGCCACCGCAGCGCTCATGGCCCAGCCGCGCGTCTCGGCCTCGGCGGCGGCCTTCGTCACCGCCTGGCGTGTGGGTGCAGGCAGTGCGTCAAAAGCCTGCTGGTTCACAAAAACGATGTTCTTGGGAAACCAGGCGTTGATGCCGTAGTACTGTTTGATCTGGCCCCAGACCTGGTTCTCGACCCCCGTGAGGGCCGAAGTGATCATGGAATCGAGCTTGCCAGCCGACAGGGCCTGGTTCACCTCCACCATGGGCACATCCACGGGCGTGGCGCCCAGCAGCTCGGCAATGCGCACAGTGCCGGGGTTGTAGGTGCGCATGCGCGTGCCCTTGAAGTCGGCGGACGAGCGCACGGGGTTGATCGAGAACAGCCCCTGCGGCGGCCAGGGCACTGCGTACAGCGCCTTGAGCCCCTTGCTGGCCATGTACGACTCGATCAACGGCCGCTGCACGTCCCACATGCGCCGCGCGTCGGCATAGCTGCGCACCACAAAGGGCACAGCATCCGCCCCGGCGATGGGGATGTCGCGCACCAGGTTGGTCATGATGGTCTCTCCCGCCTGGGCCTTGCCCTCCTGCACGGCCTGGGGAATCTCGTTCAGCTTGAACAAGGCGTTGTTGGCATGGACCTCGATGCGCAGCGCGCCTGCCGAGGCACGCTCCACGTCTTGCGCAAACTGCACGAGATTGCGGGCATGAAACGACTCCGCGCGGTAGCCCGTGGCCAGCTTCCACTGGGTCTGGGCGTGCAGCACCGGGGCCACAGCGAACGCGGCCAACAACACCAAGGTCTTCATGGGGAACTCCTGTGCGGACGTTTCAGGCGTGGGTGCGGGGGGTCAGCCCTGCATCTGGCGGGGCAGCCAGAGGACGACATCGGGCACGAAGTACGTCATCACGACGGCCACGATCATCAGAGCGAACAGAGGCAACGCCGTGCGCGCAATCCAGGTTACTTCGCGCCGCGTCATGCCCTGCAACACGAAGAGGTTGAAGCCCACGGGCGGCGTGATCTGCGCCATCTCGACCACCAGCACGATGAAGATGCCGAACCACACCAGGTCAAAGCCTGCAGCCTCCACCGTGGGCAGCAGCACTGCGATGGTCAGCACCACCATGGAGATGCCGTCCAGGAAGCAGCCCAGCACAATGAAGAACACGATGAGCAGCAGCATCAGCGCAAAGGGCGACAGGTGCAGCGCCCCGATGAACTCGGCCAGGTGCCGTGGCAGGCCGATGAAGCCCATGGCCAGCGTGAGGAACGCGGCACCCGCCAGGATGAGGCCGATCATGCAGTACACACGGCAGGCTGCGACCAGCCCTTCCTTGAAGCGCTCCCAGTTCAGCGAGCCCTCGATCTTGGCCAGGATCAACGACCCGGCGACACCCAGCGCCGCAGCTTCGGTAGCGGTGGCAATGCCGCTGTAGATGGCGCCCAGCACCACGACGATGAGCGACACGACGGGAATCAGGTGGCGGGAGGCATACAGCTTTTGCACAAAGCTGAGACGGGCATCAGGCGCCGGCACCTTGTCCTTGTTGAACAAGGCCCACACCACGATGTAGCCCATGAACAGCGCAGCCAGCATCAACCCCGGAATCACCCCTGCAAGGAATAGCTTGGAGATCGACACGTTTGCTGCCACGCCGTAGACGATCATGATGATCGATGGCGGAATCAGCAGCCCGAGGGTGCCCGCACCGGCCAATGTGCCCACGGAGATGTCTTCGGGATAGCCGCGCTGCTTGAGTTCAGGCAGCGTGATCTTGCCGATGGTGGCGCAGGTGGCGGCCGATGAGCCCGAGATGGCCGCGAAGATGGTGCAACCCACCACGTTGACGTGCAGCAGGCGGCCCGGCAGGCGTTCCAGCCAGGGCGCCAGGCCCTTAAACATGCTGCTCGACAGCTTGCTGCGAAACAGGATCTCGCCCATCCACAAAAACAGAGGCAAAGCCGTCAGCGTCCAGCTGGAGGTCGACCCCCAGATGGTCAGCATCATGCTGTCGCCCACCGGGCGGTTGGTAAAAAGCTCCATGCCGACCAAAGCCACTGCCAGCAGTGACAGGCCGATCCACAGGCCCGATCCGAGCACTGCGAACAGCACCACGATCAGACCCAAAGCGATGATGACGTCCATGATGAAGTCTCCTGGAACGGGTTATTCGGAACGTGCGGCTTCGGACACCGCCATGAAGGCCGTCCCCTGGAACCGCAACACCAGCGCATGAGCAAACGCCAGCGCAAAGCCAATGCAACCCATGCCCATGCTGATCTGGGGAATCCACCGCGGCGACGCGTCGGCCGCGGGCGATATGTCGCGGGTGATGTAGGAGATCCACACCGAACGCACGGCATAGCAGGCGATGTACACAGACAGCACCAGCGCACTGACCAGGCAGAACCACTCGAAGGCACTGCGCCAGCGGGCGGGCAGCCTGTCCAGGATGAGCGTCACGCGGATGTGATCGCCGTTTTGCAGCGTGCTGGGCAGCGCAAAGAACAAGGCGGCTGCAATGGCGTAACCCGCGTAGGCGTCGAGTCCGTCGATGTTGAGGTGGATGACTTCGCGGGCAAAAACGCCCAGCGTGACTGCGCCGAACGCGGCCAGCATCGACAGGCCGGACAGCAGCATCAGCAGCCTGTAGAAATTTCGGACGAGCTTGTCCATGGCGTACTCCTGTAACGCTTGAGAAAGAGGGGGAGCGGTAATGAAATTGCGGGGGTAGCGCGCGGTGCGCTACCCGGCCCCGTGGGGGCCTTCAGACATGTTCAGACGTGACTACTTCTTGCGGTAGGCGTCGATGATGGCCTGCCCCTCGGCACCGGCCGATTTCACCCAGTCAGCGGTCATGGATTCGCCGATGCTCGCCAGCTCCTTCTTGATGCTGTCGCTCGGCTCAGCCACTGTCATGCCCTTGGCCGACAGTTCCTTGATGAACTCCTTGTCCACACGCTCGCTGGTGGCCCAACCGCGTTCTTCGGCGGCGGATGCGGCTTTGAGCACGGCATCCTGCAGGGGCTTGTCGAGCGCGTCAAAGGCCTTCTGGTTTACCACCGTGGCATTGCGCGGCAGCCACGCGCTGACGGGGTAGAAGTACTTGACCTGCTCATACAGCTTGGACTCCACGCCGCTCGCGCTAGACGTCAGAAAGTTCTGCACCGTGTTGGTCGCCAGGGCCTGGCCCAGCTCGGACAGCTGGATCGTCACAGGCTGTGCCTTGAGCAGCTGGGCAATGCGCGTGGTGGCAGGGTTGTAGGCGCGCATCTTGGTGCCCGCAAAGTCTGCGGGCGTGCTCACCGGCTTGAGCGAATACAGCGACTGGCCAGGCCATGGCACTGAGAACAGTACCTTCACGCCCTGGGCGGCGAGGAGCTTCTCTTGTGCGGGCTTGGCGGCCAGGTACA